>ENA-OZSI01000482-OZSI01000482.1-human-gut-metagenome-genome-assembly--contig:-NODE-482-length-11388-cov-4.990823_pt1 | contig 11388 bp, 10 predicted proteins | sample MGYA00244125_ERZ653972 | MGnify/ENA primary metagenome ERZ653972 (study PRJEB26926, sample SAMN06164401) | human gut metagenome | biome: ENVO:00009003; feature: ENVO:2100002; material: ENVO:00002003... | reverse complement strand
ACGAGATGTCTTAGGGTCTCGTGGGCTCGGAGATGTGTATAAGAGACAGGTTGCAGGGGCGCCTGTTCTCCTACGGCGACGCACAGCGCTACCGCCTGGGCGTGAACCACACGGAAATCCCCGTGAACAGGCCCCGCTGCCCGATCCACGCCTTCCACCGCGACGGGCAGATGCGCACCGACGGCAACTACGGATCGGCAAAGGGTTACGAACCCAACAGCTACGGCGAATGGCAGGACACCCCCGCCCTCAAAGAGCCGCCCCTGGCCGTGAACGGCGACGTTTACAACTACGACGAGCGCGAACTGGACAGCGACTATTTCACGCAGCCCGGCCTGCTGTGGCGCGTGATGTCGGCAGAAGACCAGAAAGCCACCTGCGAGAATACGGCGCGCGCCATGGGCGATGCCGAGCTGTTCATCAAGCAGCGCCACACGCGCCACTGCTACTATGCCGACCCGGCATACGGCAAGGGAGTGGCCGAGGCGCTGGGCATCTCGCTCGAAGAGGCCCTCAGGGCCGAAGACCCGGCGCATCCTTCGTGGGATCCGCGTAAATGACCGGCGGAATTCCGCGCAGGCAATCCGCGCAGCCCGCTCCGGCAAACCGGTTCGCACCCCACCGCCGGCCACGGCAGGCCGATGCCTGAAAACGGCAGGCGAAAAAACCGCCGGACAATAACGGCAAGGCCGGGCTTTCAGAAAGCCCGGCCTTGCATTTTACCCATGCAGGGGTATTTACGGCTGCTGCCGGTTAGGGAAACCTTCAGCCCGGCAACCAGCGTGCCGTCTCTCCCTGTGTATCCCGCACGGACTACTCCCGGGGCACGCTACCGCCCGGCTGCGGGGTTTCGCCGCCCTGAGGCTTATCGCCGCGGCGACGGTTCCTGCCCCCGCGATGGCGGTGTTTGCGGTCACGCGTCCCACGATTGCCTTCGCCGCGCCCGGAGGCGTGGTCGTTATCGGCAGGTGCCGCCTGAGGGACTGCGATCCCGGGATTTTCGGCAGCCGCCGCACCCCGTTCCCGGTCGTTGCGGCGTTCGCGCCCTGCGCGTTCGCCCTTGTCTGCGCGTCCGCGCCCACGGCTTCCGCCGTTCGAACCGCCGCGGCCACGGCCTCCGCCACGGCCACCGCGCCCACGGCCGTTATTGACGGCAGGATTGTATACGGGGCCCGCGCCCACGCTGGCCGGCAATTCGGCCTTGCGGATATCCCTCTCGATGAACTTCTCGATCGCATGGAACTTGCCCTGCTCGTCCTCGCTGACGAACGTCACGGCGCTGCCCGTAGCCGCGGCGCGCGCCGTACGGCCGATACGGTGGATATAATCCTCGGGGTCGTGCGGCACATCGTAATTGATGACCAGCCCGATATCCTCGATGTCGATGCCGCGCGCCACGATATCCGTAGCCACCAGGATCGACACCTTGTTGTTCTTGAAGTCGAGCATCACCTCCTCGCGCTGCGCCTGTTCCAGGTCGGAATGCATGGCGGCCACATTGAGTTTCATGCGCTTGAGCGTGTGCGCCAGCTCCTTGACCTTGAGCTTCGACGACGAGAAGATGATCGTCTTCGAATCGGTCGGCTCGGCGAACATCTCGCGGATGATGCCCAGCTTCTGGTTCTCGTAGCAGACATAGGCCGACTGGTCGATCGCCTCGTTGGGTTTCGAAATGGCGATGTTCACCTCGGCGGGATTGCGCAGGATCGTCCTGGCCATCTCACGTATCTTCGGGGGCAGCGTCGCCGAGAACATGATCGTCTGCCGATCCTTGGGCATATAGGAGACGATCTTCATGATGTCCTCGCTGAAACCCATGTCGAGCATACGGTCGGCCTCGTCGAGGATCAGGCACTCGACGTGCGAAAGGTCGATGCCGCTGTTCTGGATGTGCGAGATCATGCGCCCGGGGGTGGCGATCACCACGTCCGAACCCATCAGCATACCGCGCTTCTGCACATCCCAGCCCTTGCCGTCGCCACCGCCGTATACGACCGTGGTCGACACGGGCAGGTAGTACGAAAATCCCTGGAACTGCTGGTCGATCTGCTGCGCCAGCTCGCGCGTCGGCACGATGATCACCGACTTTATCACATTGTCTTCGTTGCCTTCGATCAACAGCCTGTTGAGCAGTGGCAGCGTGTAGGCCGCCGTCTTGCCGGTTCCGGTCTGGGCGCAACCGATGATGTCGCGGCCCTCCAGGATCACCGGGATGGTGTGTTCCTGAACAGGAGTCATCTCCTGGAAATTCATATCGTCGAGTCCGTCGAGGATCTCATCCTCCAAATCGAGTTCGTCAAATCGCATCTTACGTTTCAGTTTATTATATCCTTAAATGATTTCTTCTCCGAACAGCGTCGCCGGGGTGCACCCCGTAATGCGCACGCGCACATAGTCGCCGACGTCGTGCCGGCCGCGGTCGAAGACCACGACCTTGTTCTGCGACGTCCGGCCCGAGAGCTGCTTTTCGTCGCGCTTCGAGCGCCCCTCGACCAGCACTTCGAACTCGCGCCCCACGTCGCGCAGGTTGCTCGCATGCCCCAGTTCGTTTTGCAGGGCGATGATCTCCGAAAGCCGCCGCGACTTCACCTCGTCGGGCACGTCGTCCGGCAGGTGCTCGTGCGCGAAAGTCCCGGGACGCTCCGAGTATTTGAACATGTAGGCGAACTCGTACCCCACCTCGCGCATGAGCGAAAGCGTCGCTTCGTGCTCCTTCTCGGTCTCGCCCGAGAAGCCGGCGATCAGGTCGGTCGTGACGGCGCAATCGGGCAGGTAACGGCGGATGGCGGCGACGCGGCCGAGATACCATTCGCGGGTGTATTTGCGGTTCATACGTTCGAGCATCGACGTGGCACCCGACTGCGCAGGCAGGTGGATGGCACGGCAGATATTGGGCATCGAGGCCATGACCTCCAGCAGGCGGTCGCTCATGTCCTTGGGGTGCGACGTGGCGAAGCGCACGCGCAGCAGGGGCGAGATCGACGCCACGAGGCGCATCAGTTCGGGAAAGTCCACCTCGCCGGCCTTGTACGAATTGACGTTCTGCCCCAGCAGCGTCACTTCGCGGTATCCGTTCCCGAAGAGCGAGCGGGCCTCCGCAACGATCGTTTGCGGGTCGCGGCTCCGTTCGCGGCCGCGGGTGTAGGGCACCACACAGTAGGAACAGAAATTATTGCATCCGCGCATGATGGCCACATAGGCGCTCACGCCGTTGCGGTCGAGCCGCACGGGGGCGATCTCGGCATAGGTCTCCTCCGTGGAGAGCAGGACGTTCACCCCCTTGCCGCCCGCCTCGGCCTCGCGCACCAGGCGCGGCAGGTCGCGGTAGGCATCCGGCCCGGCCACGACGTCGACGCCGTAAGGGCCCTCGACCAATTTCTCCTTGAGGCGTTCGGCCATGCAGCCGATGATGCCCACGACGAGCCCCGGTTTGGCCCGGCGGTAGCGTTTCATCTCGGCCAGACGCCCCCAGATACGCTGCTCGGCATTGTCGCGGATCGAGCAGGTGTTGATCAGGATGACATCGGCCAGGCCGATATCCTCGGTGTAGACGTATCCCTCCCGCTGCATCAGGGCAACCACGACTTCCGTGTCGCCGACATTCATCTGGCAGCCGTAGGTTTCGACGAAAAGTTTGCGTCCGGCGCCCGACAGGGGGCGCAATGTATTCGTATTGAGTTTAAATTCCACGTTCCAAATTTCCGTTATTCCGCATGTATCTCGTTCTTGTCGGGGAACTGTTTGAACCCTTCGCCGAACGTCTCGTAGGCATCGGTCACGACTACGAACGCCGCCGGGTCGATCTCTTTGATCTTATGTTGCACGAGGTGCACCTCCTTGCGGCTCACGACCAGGAAGATCATGTCCCGCGAAGCGTCCGTATACATCCCCTTCGACTTGATGTAGGTCGCACTGCGGTCGAGGTCTTCGATGATGAAGCGTTTGAGCGCCTGATGGTGGTCGCTGATGATGAAGAGCAGCTTGTCGTACGACGCACCGTTGAGCAGGTAGGCGATCACACGCGAGGTGATATAAATCGTGATGAGCGAATAGAGCGTCAGCATCCAGCCGTTCGAGGCGGCTTCGCCCGTCCCCAGCCCGAAGCCGATGACGGCCAGGCCGGACAGCACGACGAAACCGTCGGCCAGGAAGATGCCCGACGAGAACTTGATACCCGCGAATTTCTGCAACAGCATCGCCACGATGTCGGTGCCGCCCGTGGTCGCCTGCTGGCGCACGACGATGCCCTGCCCCACGCCGATGACGACGGCGCCGATGACGCACGTCAGCAGCAAGTCGTTCGACAGGTCGAGCCGCCCGCCCAGCAACAGCGACGGGTCGAGGCTCTCGACCGCCGCGGCGTCGGGATAGACCAGCCGTGTGAGCACGTTCATAAAGCCGGGCGTATAGAGCGCGGCCAGCACCGTACGCGTTCCGAACTGCCCGCCGAAAACCAGCATCGCAACGAGCATCAGCGGCACGTCGAACATATAGCCGAACGTACCCACCTGGATCGACGGAAAAATGTTGTGCAGCACGATACCCATACCGTACACGCCTCCCGGCACGAAATTGTAAGGGTTCACAAACAGCACGAAGCCGGCACCCATGACCGAACACCCGAAAAAGATCAGGAACCACGAGCGCCACCACGCCCACGAGCCCATAGGTTCCAGTAATGCTTTCGTATTCATACCCTGTTATACATTTAAAGTATGCAAAGATACGATATTCCCCCGAATCCGCCAGCAGAACGGCGCGGATTTTTCACGCCGGGCTTCCGTTTCCGGATTTTTTAATTATATTTGCATTATACAAACCCTTGGAAAACCGTTATGATCCTCACATATTACACCGCTACCACCATGATTATCATCGCCTATCTGCTGGGCTCGATTCCGAGCGCCGTGTGGATCGGCAAGAAATATTACGGCATCGACATCCGCGAATACGGCAGCAAGAACGCCGGTACGACCAACATGCTGCGCGTGCTGGGCAGGCGGGCCGCACTGCCCGTATTCGGGCTCGATTTCCTGAAGGGGTTCGTGGCGGTGACGATCATCGACCTGATGAAATACGACAGCGTATTCGCCGACGGGGCCAATGAAAACTGGTTCTACATCCTGCGTTTCATAGCCGTGTTCGCCGCCGTGGTGGGACACATCTTCCCGATCTTCGCCAATTTCCGGGGCGGCAAGGGCGTAGCGACGCTCGTCGGAGCCATCATGGGCGTCAACGCCCCGCTCGTACTGCTCTGCTTCGGCGTATGGTTCCTGGTGCTGATGGTCACCCACTACGTGTCGCTGGCCTCGATGGTCGCAGGCTGTTCCTTCCCGATCTTTACGCTCATATCGCCGAAGGTCAACCACCTGGTGCCGTTCGTGGTTTTTTCGTTCATCATCGCCATCCTGCTGATTTACACCCACCGCAAGAACATCGAGCGGCTGAAGGCCGGCACCGAATCGAAGATATACATCTGGAAACCCCGGCATGTAAAAGTCGACCCGGAAGAAGCCAAAGACAAGGGAGCAAACAAATAAGGCTCCGGAAGCTTCCCCACAGGACTTTTTGGAGCAAAAAGTAAGCACAATAGGATAAAAAATGCGGGCACCCTGCTGGAAAATCGTTTTTTTGTCTATCTTTGCACCGGACATTAGGACGCAATCATGTTAGAGGAAAACCTGATAAAAATATACGAGACGAGTTTCCGCGAGAACCGTGAAATGCCGGCACTGACCGACTATTTCAAGGGCGAAACATTCTCGTATTACGAGATGGCCAAGGAGATCGCCAAGCTGCACCTCCTGTTCAAAAAGGCCGGCGTAAAGAAGGGCGACAAGATAGCGCTGATCGGGCGCAACAATCCCCGGTGGTGCATCACCTACATCGCCACGATCTCCTACGGCGCCGTAATCGTCCCGATATTGCAGGATTTCGCCCCGGCCGACATCATCCACATCATCAACCACTCGGAAAGCAAGCTGCTCTTTCTGGGCGACAACTTCTGGGACATCATCGAAGAAGACCAGATACGCCAGATCGAGGCCGTGTTTTCGCTCACCGATTTCCACGCCATCTACGAACGCAACGGCAAGGCGCTCACCAAGTTCCAGCGCGATATCCTGAAAAACTACCGTTCGAAATATCCGCGCGGGTTCAGCGTAAACGACATCAAGTACCCCGAGATCCCCAACGACGAGGTCATCCTGCTCAACTACACGTCGGGCACCACGGGCTATTCGAAGGGAGTGATGCTCACGGTGAACAACCTCACGGGCAACGTAAGTTTCGCCCGCGGCATGGTCAACACGCAGACCGGCACCCACTATTTCCGCAAGGGCGGACGCACGCTGTCGTTCCTGCCGCTGGCCCACGCCTACGGCTGCGCCTTCGACTTCCTCTCGCCGCTGGCCGTCGGCGGGCACATCACCCTGCTGGGTAAAATCCCGTCGCCCAAGATCCTGCTGGAAGCCATGTCCGTGGTCAAGCCGACGATCATCTGCTGCGTACCGATGATCCTCGAAAAGGTTTACCGCAAGCAGGTGATGCCGATGCTCGAAAAAGGCCCCATGTCGATCGCCGTCAAGATCCCGCTGCTCAACACGGCCATCTACTCGGTGATCCGCAAAAAACTGCTGGATGCCTTCGGCGGCAACGTCGACATATTCATCGTCGGCGGCGCCCCGATGAACCTGGAGACCGAGTCGTTCCTGATGAAGATCAAATTCCCGATCACCATCGGTTACGGCATGACCGAATGCGCGCCGCTCATCAGTTTCACGCCCGACAACGAATTCAAGGCGGGTTCCTGCGGCCGCTACCTGAAAGGGCTGCTCGACGTCAGGATCGACTCGCCCGACCCGGAGCATGTGGCCGGCGAAATCATCGTGCGCGGCGAGCATGTGATGAAAGGCTACTACAAGAACGAAAAAGATACGGAGAAGGTACTCGAACCCGACGGCTGGCTCCACACGGGCGACATGGGCACGATGGATCCGGACGGGACGCTCTACATCCGCGGACGCTCGAAGACGATGATCCTCTCCGGAAGCGGGCAGAACATCTATCCCGAGGAGATCGAGGACAAGCTCAACAACATGTACCTCGTACTCGAATCCCTGATACTCGACTCGGGCAACGGCAAGCTCAAGGCGATGGTCGTCCCCGACTACGAACAGGCCGAGGCGGAAGGCGTGGACAAGAACGACCTGCCGCAGATCATGCAGAACAACCTCACGGAACTGAACTCGCTCCTGGCGGCATACGAACGGGTGTCGGAAATAATAATTTATCCGACGGAGTTCGAAAAGACACCAAAACGGAGTATCAAACGTTATTTATACAGTCCGTCGCTACTGAACAAATAAAAAAACATACACATAAAGGCTCAGCAGGTAACCACTTGGATTCTCTATCCCAAATTCTTCATAGTCACTGAATCCATTCCAACAATGAGGCGTCACTAATAGTTCGGTTACCTGCTTTTTTTACGAAAGCTACCCGGGAGCACCGGGTAACTTTTTTTATTATCTTTACGGCATGAAAATGACCCGCAAACAAACCGTCGGAGAAAACCTGCTCTACGTAATGGTGTGGGCAGCCATCATCCTGGTGCCGGTGCTCAATTCGCAGATGATGTCGGAACTGCACATCAGTTTCGAAAACGTACTCATCGCATGGCGGCAGATAGCCCCCTATTTCATTATCTTCATCATCCATAATTCCGTCCTCGCCCCGCGGCTCATGCTGCGCCGCAAGTACAAAACATACCTGCTCTGCGACCTTGCACTCATCATCGCCGTATTCTGGCTGGTGAACATATACGAAGAACACCTCACCGACCGCTTCCTCCCCCACGGCGACCCCGAAGCGTTCGACGCCTACCGGAAAGCTTCGTTCTCGAACCTGGAAATGTACTGGAACGTCGTGCTGGGGTTCTTCATGACGGGGGCCAACACGGGTATCAAGCTCATCTACCAGTCGATGCGCGACGAACAGCAGATGGAGGAACTCAAACGCCAGAACCTGGAAGCCGAAATGGACTATCTGAAATACCAGATAAACCCCCATTTCTTCATGAACACGCTCAACAACATCCACGCCCTGATAGACATCGACACCGAATACGCCAAGAACGCCGTGATCGAGCTTTCGAAGATGATGCGCTACGTGCTCTATGAATCGGGACACGAGATCATCTCCCTGAACAGGGACATCCAGTTCGTACAGAATTACATCGGGCTGATGCGCATCCGCTACACCGACGCCGTGGACATTCGCGTGGAATACCCGCACGACCTGCCGCCCCAGGTTTCCATCCCGCCGCTGTTGCTGATCGTTTTCGTGGAAAACGCCTTCAAGCACGGCGTGAGTTACAGCAAACCGTCGTTCATCCACATGCGGATCGACTACGCCGACGGCAAGGTCGTCAGCACCATCGGCAACAGCCTCCACAGCCCGCAGGCGGAGAAGCACAACGCCGGAATCGGACTGGAGAACGTCCGCAAACGCCTCTCGCTGATCTACGGCCCGAAAAATTATTCGCTCGATATCGAAGAGACCAAAGAGACCTATACCGTAAAACTCGTAATACCTACCCTCAATGCTTAAATGTATCGCCATAGACGATGAACCGCTGGCCCTACGCCAACTGAAAAGCTACATCGAGAAAATCCCGTACCTGGAACTTACCGCGACGTGCAACAACGCGCTCGAAGCCCAGCAGTTACTGGCTTCGCAGCATGTAGACCTGATATTCGTCGACATCAACATGCCCGACCTGAGCGGCGTGGAGTTCGTCCGCTCGCTGGTCGACAGGCCGATGGTGATTTTCACGACGGCCTACTCGGAATACGCTGTCGAAGGGTTCAAGCTCGACGCCGTGGATTACCTGCTCAAACCCTTCAGCTTTGCCGACTTCAGCCGCTCGGCGGGGAAAGCCAATTCGCTCTACGAACTGCGCCACAACCAGCGTGCGGGGGAACCCGAAGCCACTCCCGAAGCACTGCCCAAAGACAAGGAATACATCTCCGTGAAAGCGGATTACAAGGTTTCGCTGGTCAAGATCAGCGACATCGTGCACCTGGAAAGCGAAGGGGAGTACGTGCGGATGCACCTTGCCGACGGCACGACGATCACCACGCTTTTCCGGCTCAAGAACATGGAGGCGGCACTCCCGTCGGATATGTTCATGCGCGTGCACCGTTCCTATATCGTCAACCTGCGTTGCATCAAAGGCTATGTCCGCGGCCGCGTATTCCTCAGCGATACGGAATACGTCCCCATCGGCGAAAACTACAAGGAGAGTTTCCAGCACTACATCGAATCGAATTTCAAGAATTTATAGGGCCGAGAAATCGGGGAATCCCGACAACTGGACGTATTTGCCGTCGCGGTACTCGCAGCAGTAGTGCCGCAGGCCGTTGGTCAGGATCACGAACCGCGCCCCCAGCACCGAATTGTAGCGCACAGCCTGCGCCAGGGTTCGCTCGCCGATCCGGATTTCCGGCGCTTTGCATTCGGCCAGCACCAGCGGCTCGGCACGGTCGCCGACCACCACCACGTCGGCCCGCTGCGGCTGCCCGTTGACCGGCACGGCATATTCCTGCACGACGCGCTTGGGCAGCACCCCGCAGTGCGAAACGAGGTAAGCGATCAGGTGGCGCCGCACCCACTCTTCGGGGGTCAGCACGAGGTAAATACCCCGCAGGTCATCCCACACCTCGACCTGTCCCTCGCGGCGGCGGGCACGCAGCCGGATGGCAGGAAAATTGAGTTTGGGGAGCGCAGACATCTTAGTTCCGGAAAATTTACTATCTTTACGTGCACAAATATACGAACATTTTCGATACGCCGGGCCGCACGGGGCACTCGTTTGTCCGGGCGCAAGGAAATGGTCACAAAAAACAACCTTATGAGGAGTATTCTTTCGATCATAGCACTTTTTTCGTGCTGCACGCTGGCGGCACAGGAGTATATTCCGACCTACGGCCGCGAACCGATGCGCGGTGAACTGCTCGTCTACCCAAGCGCCCGGGAGGCTGCGGAGGCCGACGGCAGCGACAACAAATATTTCAAGCACCTGAACGAATGGACGCAAAAGGGGAACAGTTTCACGACGGACTTCACCGTACCGTTCGCCTGGGCCAACCGGCAGGTGTTGTTCCGGCTCGGATGGGCATCGGCCGACTATGAGATCCGCGTAAACGGCGAGGCGGTAGCCTACAACAGCGACTGCAACGCCCCGGCTGAATTCAACCTCACGCGCCATGCCAAAGAGGGGCGTAACACGCTGGAGGTCATTCTCAGTTCCCCGTCGAAGGTCGAACGGCTCGAAAGCTGGAAAAACGACGCGTCACCGGCCATCGGAGCGGCATGGGTCATGAGCCAGCCCACATTGCGCATACGCGACATACTCACCAAGACATGGCGCAGCACCGAAGAGGGAGACAACGTCATGGCCGAAGTCGGACTCGTCGTCAAGAGCGAAGCCCTCAACCCGCGCACGTCGCGCGTTCACTACGAATTGCTGTCCCCAGCCGGTAAGACCTCGGCAACGGGCTACAAGGACATCAAACTCAACATGCGCGGCGAGGACACCCTGCGGTTCCTGGCACGTATTCCGGACAGCCTGCTTTGGAGCCCGGAAAAGACCACACGCTTCACCTTGCGGGTCAAAACCCAGCACGAAGGCCGCTACATGGAATATATCGAAGTCCCGCTGGGGTTCCGCACCGTAGAGGTGCAAAACGGGCAGTTGGCGGTGAACGGCACCCCCGTCACGCTCCGCACGCGCGAGGTTCCCGCCCATGCCTCGGCAGACGAAATCGCAGCTTTACGTGGGCAAGGGTACAACACGCTTAAACTCCTCCCGGGCCCGGTGTCCCCGACGCTGTATGGCACCTGCGACACGCTGGGAATGTACGTGATCGTACAGGCGCCGATCGACACCCGCAGCAGCGGTGAATCGAGGCGGATCGGCGGCAATCCGTCGAACGCCCCGGAATGGCTGGGGGCATATGTCGAACGTACGGCGGACAGCTACCATGCCTCGAAACGGCATCCGTCGGTAATCGCTTTTTCGCTGGCCACGCAATCGGCCAACGGCATCAACCTCTACGAAAGTTACCTGGACATGAAGAAGTCCGGCGACCCGCGGCCGTTCATCTATCCCGATGCCGCCGGAGAGTGGAACAGCGACAAACTGGAGATGCAATAAACCCGAAGTGGCTCTGCGATAACGCGAAAAGCTTTTATTGCAAAAAATCGGGATTTTTTTGCAGGATTTTTTTGCAATAAAAAAAATTATCACTAATTTTGCACTCGCAATCGGATAACGATTGATGCCTCTTTAGCTCAGTTGGTAGAGCACGACACTCTTAATGTTGG
>ENA-OZSI01000450-OZSI01000450.1-human-gut-metagenome-genome-assembly--contig:-NODE-450-length-11695-cov-5.517955_pt1 | contig 11695 bp, 7 predicted proteins | sample MGYA00244125_ERZ653972 | MGnify/ENA primary metagenome ERZ653972 (study PRJEB26926, sample SAMN06164401) | human gut metagenome | biome: ENVO:00009003; feature: ENVO:2100002; material: ENVO:00002003... | reverse complement strand
ATATAACATATTGTCAGTGATGAATTTTTAAGGGTTATTCTTGACTATATGTCAGAATAATCCTTTATATTTGTATATGTTAAGTTAACCGAAGGAAAAAATCTCTTATTACTGACTATGATGAAAAAGGAAATTAAATTCAGTCTTGTTTACCGGGACATGTGGCAGTCGTCCGGTAAGTATCAACCCCGGGTAGACCAGTTGGTACGTATTGCTCCGTTGATAGTTGAAATGGGTTGTTTTGCACGCGTTGAAACAAACGGAGGAGCTTTTGAGCAGGTAAACCTTCTGTATGGTGAAAATCCCAACAAGGCTGTACGCGCCTTTACCGCACCTTTTAGGGAAGCAGGCATACAGACGCATATGCTCGACCGCGGGCTAAATGCACTGCGCATGTATCCCGTTCCGGCAGATGTGCGCCGGCTGATGTACAAGGTGAAGCATGCCCAGGGTGTGGACATTACCCGTATCTTCTGCGGATTGAACGAGACGCGGAATATAATTCCTTCTATCAAATATGCTCTGGAAGCGGGCATGATACCGCAGGCTACGCTCTGCATCACGTATTCTCCCGTCCATACGGTGGAATACTATGCCAGTATTGCCGACCGGTTGATTGAAGCCGGGGCACCTGAAATCTGCTTGAAGGATATGGCGGGCATCGGACGTCCGGGTATGCTGGGACAGCTTGTCAGAACCATTAAGGAGAAGCACCCCGATGTGCTGATACAATACCACGGGCATAGCGGTCCCGGACTTTCCATGGCTTCCATTCTCGAAGTCTGTGAGAACGGTGCCGACATCATCGATGTGGCGATGGAACCCATGTCGTGGGGCAAGGTTCATCCGGACATCATCTCCGTGCAGGCCATGCTGAAAGACCTGGGTTTCCAAGTGCCCGACATAAACATGAAAGCCTACATGAAAGCCCGTGCCATGACGCAGGAGTTCATTGACGAGTTCTTGGGTTATTTCATGGACCCCACCAATAAACATATGTCCTCACTCTTGCTGAAGTGCGGTTTGCCGGGTGGCATGATGGGCTCCATGATGGCCGACTTGAAGGGAGTGCATTCCGGCATCAACATGATACTGCGCGGTAAGAACGAGCCGGAACTCAGTCTGGACGACCTGCTCGTCATGCTGTTCGACGAAGTGGAATATGTATGGCCCAAGCTGGGTTATCCTCCTTTGGTGACTCCTTTCAGCCAGTATGTGAAGAATGTGGCTTTGATGAACCTCATGCAGCAGGTAAAGGGAGAGGAGCGTTGGACGATGATAGACAACCATACGTGGGACATGATTTTGGGCAAGAGCGGACGCCTCCCCGGTACTTTAGCGCCCGAGATAGTGGAACTGGCCAAGTCCAAAGGCTTTGAGTTCGTGGATACGGACCCGCAGCTGAACTACCCGGATGCTCTGGATACATACCGGAAAGAGATGGACGAAAACGGTTGGGAATATGGCGATGATGACGAGGAACTCTTCGAGCTTGCCATGCACGACCGACAGTATCGCGACTATAAATCCGGCGTTGCCAAGAAACGTTTTGAGGATGACCTGCAGCGTGCCAAGGATGCGGCAATGGCCAAAAACGGATACTCGGAAGAAGAAATCAAGAAGCTGAAGCGTGCCAAGGCAGACCCGATAATCGCGCCTTCCAAGGGGCAAGTGCTTTGGGAGGTTTCCGTCGAAGGTCCTTCTTCTGCTCCTTTCATCGGACGCAAGTACCAGCATGATGAGGTGTTCTGCTACATCTCTACGCCGTGGGGCGAATACGAGAAGATATGGACCGGATTTACCGGACGTGTGGTGGAAGTCTGTGCCAAGCAAGGGGATGTGGTCAATAAAGGGGATGTGATTGCTTATATCCAGCGAAGTGATATTTTTGCATAAAGTGGAGGATGACTGTTTTTCAGTCATCCTTTATCATCCAGCCATTTCTTGATGGTTTCCTTCAGCACTTCTTGAGTGAAGGGTTTGGTAAGGAAGTCGTTGCAACCTGCTTCCAGGGCAGCTTGCTTGTCGTGCTCGTAGGCATAGGCTGTAAGGGCGATGATGGGGACGTCCGGTACCAGTTCACGGATGATGCGAGTGGCGTCGATTCCGCCAAGGTTGGGCATTTTCATGTCCATCAAGATGAGGTCGGGGTGGACTTCCTCGAACATCGTTACGGCTTCCATGCCGTCTTTGGCATGTTTCAGCCGATAGAGTCGGCCTAAAATGGCGTTAATTAGGATGAAGTTGCTTTCTGTATCTTCGGCAATCAGGATGGTCTTGAAAGGAGGGGTAGGGAGTGCTCCGACCTCTTCATTCTTCGGGGAATCTCCGGGGGCTGCATTTTTGCCCCTCTGCTCTGTGGAGTGTGTCTCTGCTGTCGTTTCCTGGTTGTCCTCTTCTTTCTTTTCCGCCTCTGTTTTGCTGGTGGATTCCAGCGGGAGAACAAAAGTAAATGTGGTGCCTTTACCCACCTCTGAAGTGACGGATATGTTGCCACCCAGACGTTCGATGATGGTTTTGCAGATAGAAAGTCCCAATCCGGTGCCCTGGGCAAAGTTGTTCACCTTGACGAAACGTTCGAATACCCGGTCCACCTTGTCCGGTGCAATGCCCATACCCGTATCGGTGACGTGGAATGCTACATACTTGCCTTCCCGGCGATACCCGTAACTGATGTGCCCGCTGGTGGTGAACTTGAAGGCATTGCCTATCAGATTGGAAATGACCTGGAAAATCCGGTTCTTGTCTCCGTCAATCACGATATTCTCGTCAGAGGGTTCGTATATCAGTTCCACTCCTTCGGGACAGCGGAAAATATGTGCGTCGTGTATCTCCTTGCAGAGTGGATGGAGGCGTACGGGCGTGATGGTGAACTCCACGATGCCCGATTCTATTTTTGATAAGTCGAGGATTTCGTTAATGAGCTGGAGCAGGCGTTCGTTGTTCGATTCCACTATTTCGTAATAGCCTAGCCGTTCTTCCTCGTCGGTACTTTCGGCAATAATTCGTGAGAAGCCTACAATGGCATTGAGCGGTGTGCGTATCTCGTGGCTCATGTTGGCGAGAAAGGCAGATTTGAGCCGGTCGGAGGTCTCGGCTTTCTCCTTGGCTACGAGCAGTTCCCGTTTCATCTGTTCCATTTCCGTGATGTCCCATTCGATGTTCAGCAGGATGGGGGAGAAGTCGTTGCTTTCAATCTTCATCTTCCGTTTGTCCAGATAGATGGGATTTCCGTTTCCGTCGCGTTCTTCCGCAATCCAGTGCATCTCTTTGCCGGTTCTGGCTATTTCGATGTCTTGCGCCCTCTTTTCCTGAGCAGTCTCCAGAGGATAAAAATCGAAGTCGTCCTTTCCCAATGCCTCTTGTATGGGGATTTCGCGGTTATACGATTCGCGGTTGCGGTAGAGGTACTTGAAGTTGTTGTTGATGTCCTTCACAACAATGCCTGCCGGGAGGTTTTCGATGATTTTGTCCAAAATCAGGTAGAACTGTTTGATTTGTTGCTCATGCCGGATGCGTGTGGATACATCCCTTCCGAAAGTCCAGACCGTCCCTTCGCCTTTGTCACTCGTCACCCAATAGGCGTTTCCTTCTATGGCGAGTACTTCCGGACGCAGTGGCAACGGATTGTGAACAATATAGCCTTGGGAGGTTTCTCCGCGTTTGACACATTCTGCAAATTCTTTCCACGATTTTTTGTCTCTTCCATACGAAGGCAAGTCGTATATTTTCAGTTTCGTGATGTCTTGGGTATTGCCGATGCCATGCCGCTCCTTGAAGCAGCGGTTGCCGAATATCAGTGTACCGTCTTCGTGTGCCGAGTAAATATCTTCGGTGGAGTTGTCGATGGCATGCGTCAGCAGGTTGATGTCGTTGCGCCGTTGCTGAATGTCGGTGATATTCTGTATATATCCTTCCAGAATGGTATTTTTGTCTTTATGATATTCGCGTGCAAAGGCCTTGAGACGTATATAGAAAATCTTTTCCTGGAGCAGGATGCGATAGTCCACACTGTTTTCCATTTTCCCTTTCAGGTTTTCTTTCAGCCAGTTGGTGAAAGATTTCCGGTCTTCGGGAAGTATCAGTTTCAGATAGTCGTTCAGATTGATTTCTTGTGTCTCCTCTGTGCATAGGATATTGGTGTGTCCGGCATATTTGAAGTTCTTGGTGTCTGAATCGTATTGCCAGTTTCCGATAAGCGCAGCTTTTTGGATTTCATTCAGCTCTTGGTTTTTTCTTTCGAGTTCCAGCTTGCGCTGGCTGCGTTCCGTGATGTCGCGGTATTGGCAGAGTACCATTCCGTCAAAAGGGGACATGATGCACTTGAAAAAATAATTGGTACCGTTTAGGGCCATTTCGTAGTTATGGATAGAGCGTATTTTGTGCGTCAGTACTTTTTTAAAGTCCGGATAGATTTGGTTATAAGTGGATAAGGGCATTAGTTGGAACAGATTCTTGCCCAGCAACTGGTCTTCCTTCAAGAACCAGAGATTGATGTTGTAAACTGCAATATCCACACAAATACCGTCTTTGTCCAGAAGAATCATGGTGTCGGACGTCAGCTTCAACAGTCTCTCAGCGTTTTCAGCTTGTTTCAAAATGTTTTTCATTCTTACAGTATTAGTTTCATGCCCTTCTGGCCTTCTCCCATGCGCCGCTTGCATTGCCTGTGCGCTTGTGCAGGTAGTTGAATCCTCGTATGACGTTGACGTTCATGAAGAGGAAATAGTAGGGGATGAAAAGTATCTTGTTTTTTATATGCTTCATTGAAAGGTAGTACCCCCAACTTCCCATGAGGTAGAAAAGAGCTTGTAACAGCCAGATGATGGCATACAGTAATGGCGTGCTTGTCGTAAAGATGAGAATTGTGTTGAGGGGAAGCAATAGGAACAATAGGATAGGAGTGAGCGACCAGCGCAGCACCCGGTGGGAAATATATTGGAAACAGAATGTGCCGTAACGGAATGGGTTGAGCAGCGGACGCAGCCGCCAGATGGACTGCAAGCCCCCGGCAGCGATGCGCACCTTGCGCTTTTCTTCCTCGCGCATGTCTGCCGAGCCGCTTTCTACGGCATAGGCATTGGCACAATAGGCAATGGTGTGTCCCTGCATGACGATGCGCAGGGAGAGTATGAAGTCGTCGAGCAGCGTATCTGTCTGCATTTCCTCGAACAGCTCGCGGCGCACGGCAAACAGTTCACCCGCTGCGCCTACTGCCGAATAGAGGCGTGCGTCGAGCGCTTTGAGGGTGGATTCGTATTTCCAGTATAGCCCTTCTCCCCCCCGAGGCAGCATTGTCCTTGCTTTGCACGGCGATACGTTTTTCGCCTGCCACGCATCCCACTTTAGGGTCGGTGAAGGCGTGCACTATCTCCCGCAGGGCTTCGCGGTTGAGGTGAGTATTGGCATCGGTGAACACGACAAGGGGCGTTTCTACGAAATGTATACCGCGGTTCAGGGCGGCTGTCTTGCCTTGGCGTTGGGGTTGGTGGAGGACGATGGCTTGCGGCCAGTGGGAGAGGCGTTCGTTGGTATGGTCGTTGCTGCCGTCGGTCACCCAGAGGATGCGTAGCTTGTCGGCGGGATAATCCAGCTCCAGGCAGTTGTGCATTTTTTCATCCACTACATCTTCTTCGTTGTAGGCGGCGATAAATAGCGTCAATGGGGGTAAAGCATCGTCGGCAGGCATCGGACGGGGCGCAGGCTTACGGAAACATTCTTTTATCTTGACCAGGATATATAATAGTATACCATATCCTATATAAGTATAGAACACTATGAATAAACTTATCCAGAAGAGTACTTCAAGGGCTTTCATGTATCCGCTCGTTTGCTTTCTTTTTTGATAAAAAGAAATGTGATTGCCAAAAGTATGGATAATCTTTTACCGATGCAAGAAAAAGAAAAGAAAAATAAAATGTTTGTTTCTCAAGGTGTTCCGATGTTATAAGGAAGTGGGCTTCCTATAGAGGTGAGCTTGAATAACCTTGTGAGTGAGAGGCGATTAAAGGCTTTCAATCATCATTCTCCATAGGAAAGGGATGGGCAGGTAGGCAGGGCGTTACTCAAAACGCTTCTGTCATATTGAAGTAAAACAACATCTGGTTGTTTACCGTGTTTTTGCCTAAATCCAGGCGGACGTTCATGCGTGGCTGTACCTCAATGCGTAGACCTACACCATAGTTGGGCAGTACACCCTCTATCTTGCCGGGAGTGGGGCCCATGAAGCCGCAGCCGGTCCAGGCTACAAAACCTATGTGGTTGAGCATCCGCTTCACCCAAGTGCTGCGGTCGGTATTGAGCATCTGTCTGTACTCTGCCATGACCACATGCGAGGACTTGTCGCGATATTGCCCCATGTAGTAGCCGCGCAGGTCGAAAGGCGTTCCGGTGAGGGCATATTGCGTCAGAGGGACGTCACCGAACACGTTCTTGGTCTGTGCCGTCCACGCGAGCACCCTGCGCTTGCCCAGTGACTTGTATTGGCGGTAGTCTATCTCTAGGCGGTAGAAGGTCTGGTCGCTGCCGATGAACTTGGCGTACATCATGCCGCGGAAATCCAGATACATACCACGGTAGGCGTTGGCAGGGACGTCACGGCTGTCGTATGTCAGCAGGAAACCGAGGCCGGAGTTGAAGTTGTTATAGCCATTAGCCGTACCGCCTGCCTCTTTGTACGAGGGTTCGTCCACCAAGAACTTGCCGGGCTCCGTCAAGTGGTCGTAATTGATGTCGATTTGAGGTCCGGCAAAGATATTGCTGTTGCCCAGTCGGAAAAGGAACCAGGGGTTGATTTGCACGCCGCTGTACCGGTATTTGCTGGTACTGTCGCTTCGTACATAATCTTTATTGGTATTATAGCCGATGCCGTAAAAGTTTTCTTCCGTATTTTTATAGCTGAACTTTCCGAAGATACGGAAACGGTCGCCCTTAAAGAAGAGTTGCGGTTTGGAGAAGAGATTGATGCCACCGTTGAACATGAAGGCGATGGCCATGGGCACTACGGAGCGCAGCTGCGTGGTGTCGCTGGGGTTCATACGGAAGGTCATTAGGGCGCTTCCTCCCAGCACGGCACCGAAGTCGGGGGTGTAGCTGGGTCCGCCCAGAATATTGTAATGCAGATTCCGACGCGCTACCTTTTGCTTGCGTAGTTCTTTTTTGGTCAGTGCAGGAACGCTGTCGTTTGTGGCGGCCGCAGTCTGTTCCTGGGCATAAAAGGTGGTGGCGAACAGCACCAGTGCGATAATGCTTAGTATATATCTTTTCATGTCGTACGAAATGTGGGTGCAAAGGAAACTATTTTATCCCGAATAGTTTTCACTGTAATAGATAATAAATCTAAAGATGTCACTAAAATTATCAAAAAAGACATTACTTTTGTCTGCTTCACGAAGCAAGACATCAATAACTAAAAACACATAATCTGAATGAAGAAACGATTTTTATCTGTAATTGTTCTGAGTGCCGCACTGTTCTCTGTGCAGGCACAAGAGGGAAAAGGGGGTATCAGCCCCGAAATGCTTGGACAAATCAAGCAAAGTTATCAAGGCACGGCTGCCGACAAGGCGCTCCGCAATGCCATAGGCAATAATGACATCCGTAAACTGGCACTCAACCAGGAGAATATACAGGGCATGGATACCCACTTCTCCATCAAGGTAGAATCCAAAGGCATCACCGACCAGAAGTCGTCTGGCCGCTGCTGGCTGTTTACGGGGCTGAATGTGATGCGTGCCAAGACTCTTGCCGAATACGGTTTCCAGTCTTTCGAGTTCTCCGAAGTCTATCCCTTCTTCTGGGACCAGTTGGAGAAGGCAAACCTCTTCTTGCAAGGCATCATCGACACCTCCAAGAGTCCCCTGACTGATAAGACCGTAGAATGGCTCTTCCAGCATCCGCTGAGCGATGGGGGTACCTTTACCGGTGTGGCCGACATTGTTTCCAAATACGGCCTTGTTCCCAAAGATGCCATGCCCGAAACAAACAGCAGTGAAAATACCTCCCGCATGGCCAACCTCATCTCTCTGAAGCTGAAAGAGTATGGTCTGCAACTGCGTGACATGGCTGCCGCCGGTGCCAAGCCCGAAGCTCTGGAGAAGGAGAAAACTACGATGCTCGGAACCATCTACCGCATGCTGGTGCTGAACCTCGGTGTACCTCCCACGGAGTTCGACTATGTCCGCCACGATGCCAAGGGTAATCCTGTGGAGACAGAGCATCACACTCCCATGTCTTTCCTTGAGAAATATGGAGACAAACAACTGCTGACCAACTACGTAATGCTGATGAACGACCCCAGTCGCGAGTATTACAAGTGCTATGAAATAGACTATGACCGCCACCGTTACGACGGCAAGAACTGGACTTATGTCAACCTGCCCGTAGAGGACATCAAAGAGATGGCCATTGCCTCCTTGAAGGACAGCACCATGATGTACTTCTCTTGCGATGTGGGCAAGTTCCTGAACTCCGAACGCGGTCTGCTCGATGTGAAAAACTATGACTACGAATCACTGATGGGCACCACCTTCGGGATGGACAAGAAGCAACGTATCCAGACTTTCTCCAGTGGCTCTTCCCACGCCATGACCTTGATGGCCGTTGACTTGAACAAAGACGGAAAGCCCGTAAAATGGATGGTAGAGAACAGTTGGGGAGCCGCTTCCGGTTATCAGGGACATCTCATCATGACCGACGAGTGGTTCAATGAATACATGTTCCGTCTGGTAGTGGAGACAAAGTATGTTCCCGCCAAAGTGATGGAACTGTTTAAACAAAAGCCCGTCTGCCTGCCGGCATGGGACCCGATGTTCGCTGAAGAAAAGTGATGATAAGGATTAGGGGTTAGGGATTAAGGATTAAGGATTAGTGGGCTGCACTATGATTCCGCAGGGTATTAATCCCTAATTCTTAACCCCTAATCCTTGTTCTCGTGTTCGTTAACGAAAGGGATTACGGAAATTTCTCCGTAATTCCTTTCTTTTTTACTCTTTATTCACGTTCTTTTTTGCTACTTTTGCGGCAAATTTATGAAACCATTATTTTATATAAACGCATGGCAAATGTAATTAAGTTACGTAAAGGCCTTGACATCAACCTGAAAGGCGCTGCTGCCCAGGAACTTGTGTCTGTTAAGGAACCGGGATTCTATTCGCTGGTTCCCGATGACTATACAGGCATCACTCCGAAAGTGGTGGTCAAAGAGCAGGAATATGTGATGGCCGGGGGACCCTTGTTTATCGACAAGAATCATCCTGAATTGAAATTTGTTTCGCCCGTTAGCGGCGTAGTGACAAGCGTGGAGCGTGGTGCACGCCGCAAGGTGCTGAACATCGTCGTAGAGGCTGCCACTGAGCAAGACTATGAGGAATTCGGCAAGATGGACCCGTCCAAGATGAGCGGCCAGCAAGTAAAAGAAGCTCTTTTGCAAGCAGGTATGTTCGCTTTCATCCGCCAACGTCCGTACGACGTTATCGCTGATCCGACGGTAACTCCGAAAGCTATCTTCATTTCGGCTTTCGACAGCAATCCGCTGGCTCCCGATTTTGAATTCGCGCTGAAGGGAGAAGAAGCAAACTTCCAGACGGGACTCGACGCTTTGTCAAAGATGGCAAAGACGTATCTGGGTATTAGTGTAAAACAAAAGTCTGCTGCTCTTGTGCAGGCAAAGAACGTTACCGTAACAGCTTTCGACGGACCACATCCGGCAGGCAACGTGGGTGTACAGATTAACCACATCTCTCCGGTAGTGAAGGGTGAAACGGTCTGGACCATCAGTGCCGAAGCCGTACTCTTCATCGGACGTCTGATGAATACCGGTCGTGTGGACATGACCCGTACGGTGGCTGTAACGGGTTCCGAAGTGTTGAAACCCGCTTATTGCAAGCTGAAAGTCGGCGCTCTATTGACGAACGTTTTCAAAGGTAACGTGACTACCGACAAAGACCTCCGCTACATCAGCGGCAACGTGCTGACCGGTAAGAAAGTTTCTCCGAACGGCTTCCTCGGCTCTTTCGACAGCCAATTGACCGTTATTCCCGAAGGAGATGAAATCCATGAAATGTTGGGTTGGATTATGCCGCGTTTCAATCAGTTCAGCGTCAACCGCTCTTACTTCAGCTGGTTGATGGGCAAGAAGGAATATGTGATAGATGCCCGTATCAAGGGTGGTGAACGTCACATGATTATGTCCAACGAATACGACCGCGTATTTCCGATGGACATCTTCCCCGAATACTTGGTGAAAGCAATCATTGCAGGTGACATCGACCGTATGGAGGCTCTGGGCATCTACGAAGTAGCTCCCGAAGACTTCGCTCTCTGCGAATTCGTATGTTCTTCCAAAGTGGAAGTGCAGCGCATCGTACGTGCAGGGCTCGATATGCTTCGTGCCGAAATGGCATAATCGGGGCGTATGGCAAATCGTAAATTGTAAATCGTAAAATCGTAAATATATTAATGAAAGCGTTAAGAAATTATCTCGACAAGATAAAGCCGAACTTTGAGGAAGGCGGCAAATTCCACGCATTTCGTTCGGTGTTTGATGGCTTCGAAACATTCCTGTTCGTGCCCAATGCCACTTCGAAATCGGGAACGCATATTCACGACTCCATTGACAGCAAACGCATCATGTCGATGGTGGTCATTGCGTTAGTACCGGCGCTGCTGTTCGGTATGTATAACGTAGGTTACCAGCATTTCCACGCTACCGGTGCTGCCGGAGGCTTCTGGGAAATGTTCATCTACGGTTTTCTGGCTGTATTGCCAAAAATCATTGTATCTTATGTAGTAGGTCTCGGCATTGAGTTCGTAGTGGCTCAGTGGAAGAAGGAGGAGATTCAGGAAGGTTTCCTGGTTTCCGGTATCTTGATTCCGATGATTGTTCCGGTAGATTGCCCGCTGTGGATTCTGGCGGTGGCTACTGCATTCTCTGTAATTTTTGCTAAGGAAGTATTCGGTGGTACGGGTATGAACGTGTTCAACGTAGCTTTGATTACCCGTGCATTCTTATTCTTTGCTTATCCTACGAAGATGTCCGGTGATGCCGTTTGGGTATCGGGCGACAGTATCTTCGGTCTGGGACAGTCGGTAGATGGTCTGACGGTAGCTACTCCGTTGGGTGCAGCCGCTACCTCGGGCGCCGTTCCGGAGTTCTCCTGGGACATGGTGACCGGCCTTATTCCGGGTTCTATCGGTGAGACAAGCGTTATCGCCATCGCTCTGGGTGCCATTCTGCTGTTGTGGACGGGTATTGCAAGCTGGAAGACGATGTTCTCCGTATTCGTAGGCGGTGCCTTCATGGCATGGGTGTTCAATGCAATCGGTCCCGACACTCCGATGGCACAGATGCCTTGGTACGAACACCTCGTGCTGGGTGGTTTCTGCTTCGGTGCCGTGTTCATGGCTACCGACCCCGTTACATCGGCACGTACAGAGACCGGTAAGTATATCTTCGGATTCCTGATTGGTGCCATGGCTATCATTATCCGTGTGCTCAACCCCGGTTACCCCGAAGGTATGATGCTTGCCATCCTGCTGATGAATATCTTCGCTCCGCTGATTGACTACTGTGTGGTACAGGGTAACATCAGCCGTCGCGAGAAACGTGCAATCAAGTCTAACAATTAAATACCGGAAAAGAAATGAATACCAATAGTAATAGTTATACTATCATTTATGCTTCGGTAATGGTTGT
>ENA-OZSI01000438-OZSI01000438.1-human-gut-metagenome-genome-assembly--contig:-NODE-438-length-11800-cov-6.284887_pt1 | contig 11800 bp, 3 predicted proteins | sample MGYA00244125_ERZ653972 | MGnify/ENA primary metagenome ERZ653972 (study PRJEB26926, sample SAMN06164401) | human gut metagenome | biome: ENVO:00009003; feature: ENVO:2100002; material: ENVO:00002003... | reverse complement strand
ACGGTCACCTCTATGTTTTTACCTTTGCTTTCCACGTTTACTGTATATATAAGGTGGAGGTCCGGGTAAATCATCGGGTTGAATCCGGTGAGATGGCGTGAGGAGTCGGGATAGCACAGCGTGGCGGTGATGCTGTTGTCACCGAGCTTCCGGTCGAGCTGTTTCGGTACGGGCTGCCATTGTCCGGGTGTGGCTTCCAGACGGATATCTCCATTCGTCGCCACACGGTGTCCGTTCATGATGATACATACCCCTCCTTGGTGTCCTTCGGGATAGATATCATCAAAAGCCATGATGTCGACTCCCTGATTCTTGAAATAACCGGAGGATGTCAGCTTGAAGTCTTGCGCATGCAGCGCACTGCTGCCGCAAAGCAGTGCCAAGACTGATGCAAATAGGAAATGTTTCTTTCTCATAGTATCTATTTTTGAGTTACAAAATTTTCTACTAATATACGGACTAAAAAGGAAACGGATGGCTTTTGTTTGTAGCCAATAACGTTATGAAATGTGTCTTTTTCCTCTATTTTTATGATATTCATTGTTATATTTGTCAGACAATGGCGCTTGAGCTGCCGGATACCCACGTTTGAGCCAATAGAAGCTGATGTCTGGTAAAACAAGGACTCAGTACCCAAAAATAGCCTTTATCGGAACCAATTGTATCCCTTGAAAAAGGATGGCAATGAGTAGTGTCCATTTGTTTTTTTGTACATTTGCAATGTAACTATGGCTAACTCCTTAAATCGCTATATTATGAAACGTATGTTTTCCGTTTTTTTGCTGATTACAGTATGGTTGCTGGTTACACCTTTCCTGCAAGCACAGTCACACGTAGACAAGGTTTTAAAAGATGAAATAACCTCGGACTTGAAAGAGAATATCCTCTCTTTTTGGGAAAGATACAGCGTAGATTCTTCCGGAGGCTTTTATGGTTCATTGGGACGTGACGGTGCCCCGATAGCGGATGCTCCCAAAGGTGGTGTACTGAATGCCCGCATCCTTTGGACTTTTTCAACCGCCTACCGGATGTATGGCGATACTGCCTACCGTAAATTGGCTGACAGGGCGCAACGGTATTTCATAGATCACTTCATTGATTCGCAGTATGGAGGCGTATATTGGCTGATAAAAGCGGACGGTACCCCATTGGATACGAACAAGCAGACTTACGGCTGCTCTTATGCTATCTATGGGTTGTCCGAACATTTCAGGGCAACGGGCAACAATGAAAGCCTGCAAAAAGCCATAGAGCTTTATCGGATAATGGAGAGCAAAGTCAAAGATCCCGTAAATGATGGCTATATAGAATCCTTTACCCGCGAATGGGGAACTCCCCAAAAGCTGGGGTATGATGGAGATGGCATTGCTGCCAAAACAATGAATACACATATCCATGTATTAGAGGCATACACGGCTTTATATAAAGTATGGAAGGATAACAGCCTTTGCAAGCGCCTTGCAAAAGTAATAGACTTAATAACAACCAGGCTGTACAACCCACAAACACATCACTTGATATCATACTGTGATTTAAATTGGAATAATCTGGATGACATCGACTCTTACGGGCATGATATCGAAACTTCTTGGCTGCTGACGGAAGCTGCAGAGGCTCTGGGTGACCCGGAGGTTATCGGGAGGTGCAGGAAGGTAGCATTGGAACTTGCAGATGCTTCCTTGAAGGAGGGCATCAACCCGATGGGAGCTATGATGTATGAACGACATAAGGACAAAATCAGGAAGGACGCTTCCTGGTGGTGCCAAGCGGAAACTGTGGTCGGCTGTATCAATGCCTGGCAACTGACTGGTGAACAATCTTATCTGGACAGTGCCGTCCGCACCTGGAACTTCATCAAATCACGGATGATAGACAAGGAGTATGGTGAATGGTTCAGAACGGTGCTGGAAGATGGAACTCCCCGCTACAAGGAGCCTAAAGCAAGTATGTGGAATTGTCCTTATCATAACAGCCGTATGGGGTTTGAGATTGATACCAGACTGAAATGACAACCTTTTATAGATTTGATATTATGAAGAATTTACGAATTTTCCAGTTTGGAATAGTTGTATTGCTGTGTGGTATATTATCTCTGCCGCTTTCTGCCCAGACGGAAGTGATGGCATGGAGCAATATCACGGGTGTCCGCGTAGACGGTGAATTGATAGACTTTGAGTCATCCCTGCGTGTCGGAACCTTGAAAGGAGATATGGAGATTACCGGAAAGGAGAAGCAGGTCCGTCCCGTTTTCCATCGTGAGGGGAATATGCAGGAAGTGACGGCTACTCTGCGAGGTGTAAAGTTCCATCAGAAAGTGACCGATAAGGGAAAAGGCTTGGTGGAGATTTCTATTGATGCGCTGTCGGACACTACTTTGAACCAGGCAGCCTATTACTGTATTGCTTTAAGTCCGGAAAACTACATTGATGCCAAAGTAAGGGTAAGTGGCAGGAAGCTGACCGTTACTTCGGCCAATAGGAAGTTGGAATTCAAGTTCAATAAGTCTGTAAAGGCCACGGTTGAAAAAGAGTCTACCGGTACTGTTGTGTATATCTCGCTAATGCCGATTCTGAAAAAGGCTGGGAGAACAGCATTGTCTATGGAACTGCATGCTTCCGGAGTGATAGATCACAGTGACGCGGAAATTACATTGGATATGCAGAATCCGGGAAGTTTGTTTGCAGGCTTTGGAGGGAATTTCCGCCTGCAGAATCCTGCTGCCGACCCTAAAGTGATAGATTACTGTCTGGAAAACTTGCGCGTAGCTTATGGCCGTGTGGAATTTCCGTGGAGATTGTGGCAACCCGAAGAAGAATCCGATCCTATTGCCGTGGCACAGAATGGGGGACTGAACAAGCGGGTGGAGGAAAGTCTCCTCATGGCAAAGCGCTTGAAGGCGATGGGAATGCCGGTAATACTAAGCTGTTGGTTTCCGCCTGCATGGGCCATTGACGGAGGTCCTGCAAGTTATGCCCGTCAAGGTGGTGTCATTGCTTATCGTCTGGATAACCGGAAAAAGGAGAAGATTTATAAATCCATGGCAGATTATCTGTTGTATGCCAAACGGTATTATGGTATTGAGTTCTCCATGTTCTCGTTCAATGAATCGGATTTGGGTATTGATGTCCTCCACACTCCGCAGGAGCATGCAGATTTCATTAAGGAGTTCGGTGCTTATCTGGCAGGGTTGAATCTTCCTACCCGCATGCTGCTTGGCGACAATTCGGATGCCACTACTTTCGATTTTATCCTTCCTGCTTTGAACAATCCTGAGACTCATAAGTATATTGGTGCAGTTTCTTTCCATTCATGGCGTGGTTGTGATGATGTTACGTTAAGGAAGTGGGCGGGTGCTGCCAAAGAGATTAATGTACTACTCTTGGTTGGTGAGGGTAGTACGGATGCCGCTGCTCATGGTTATGCCGAGATATTCAATGAGTCGACGTTTGCACTTTATGAAATCAATCTGTATACACGTATTTGTGCGATTTGCCAACCATTGTCCATCTTGCAGTGGCAGCTCACTTCAGACTATTCGTTGTTGTGGGGAGACGGCATTTATGGCTCCAAAGGTCCTTTGCGTCCTACACAACGTTTCTGGAACATTAAGCAGCTGGCCTCCACTCCGGCCGATGCCTTGGCTATTCCAGTCAGTAGCAGCAAGAAAAATGTAAACTGTGCGGCTTTCGGAAATATGGTGCGCGGAGAATATGCCGTCCATATGGTCAATAATGGGGCGGATTGCGAGGCTGTCATCTCCGGTATCCCTGCAGAAGTGAAGGAACTGAAAGTCTATGTGACCAATACAAAGGACTGCATGAAGGAAACTGCAGTGAAGGTGGAGAATGGACTGGTACGGGTACACTTGCCGGCTATCAGTTTCATTACCTTATTGTCGGATAAATAATTTTGAAATGGAATAATATTAATATATAAAGAATAGTGATATGAATATAACTACATGTCTGTTTACAGTTCTGGGAGGAATGGCCACTTTAGGGCATCCTTCAGAAACTGTACGTTTGAATCAGTTAGGGTATTATCCCCAGCAGGAAAAAGTAGCTGTGGTGAATGCCGGTGAGGTACGTGAATTTACCATAGTAGATGCAGCCACGGGCAATCGGCTACTTTCCGGCAAACCCGGATATACCGCTTCATCCGCTTGGTCGGATAGGAGCAGGACAATATTGGATTTCAGTGACATCACGGTACCGGGAAGATATCTTCTGTTGGTTAACGGCGATTCAGTGGCATTCGAAGTAAAGGAAAAGGTGCTGTCCCCTTTGTCCGATGCCGCTTTGAAATCTTTCTATTACCAACGTACGGGTATGCCCATCGAAGCGACTTATGCGGGTCGGTGGAGCCGTCCGGCAGGCCATCCAGATGACAAGGTGCTGGTACATCCCAATGCTGCCGGGCCGGAACGTAAGGCGGGAGCGGTGATTTCTTCTCCGGGAGGATGGTATGATGCCGGAGATTATAACAAGTACATTGTGAACTCCGCTTATTCCATCGGATTGATGCAGGCGATTTATGCCCGCTTTCCTGACTATTTTATCCGTCAACGGGTGAACATCCCGGAAGCGGAAACCACACGCCCGATTTGCTGGACGAGATGTACTATAACCTGAAATGGATGCTGACCATGCAAGACCCTGCCGACGGAGGAGTCTACCACAAGCTGACTACCCCTTCGTTCGAGGGATTTATCAAGCCTACGGAGTGTAAGCAGCCCCGTTATGTAGTTCAGAAATCAGTAACGGCGGCATTGGACTATGCTGCGGCTTTAGCGCAAGCTTCCGTGTTGTTTGCTCCTTACGAAGAGGATTATCCTGGCTTTTCGGAAGTGGCTTTGCAGGCTGCCGAACGTGCTTACGCCTGGGCAGAAGCGCATCCGCAAGCGCTCTATCATCAGGACCTCCTCAACAAGCAATATCAACCTGCCGTGGTTACGGGAGCTTACGGTGATCGTAGTGCCGATGACGAATTCTTCTGGGCGGCTTCCGAGCTCTATCTTGCTACGGGAAAGCCCGTTTACCGGGAACAAGTGAAGAAGCATCTGCCCACTGCATATAAGACTCCTTCTTGGGGCAATACCACTGCGTTGGGCGTGTTTGCCTGGCTGCAACCGGGCAGGGAATATCAGGGTGAAGACGTGGAGTTGGCAAATGCCATGAAAGACCTGCTACTGGACTATGCTGCCGAGGCTGTGCGGGGTGCTGACCGCTCTCCTTTCCACGCTCCTTACGGCAACGATGCCAAAGATTTCTTTTGGGGATGCCTTGCCGAAGGGTGTGCTAACCAAGCCACTTCACTGGTTTGCGCCTATTTGCTTACGGGTGAGAAGTCGTACCTGACGAACGCCTACCGCAATATGGACTACATTTTAGGAAAGAATGCCACGGGATATTGTTATGTCACCGGTTTCGGGATGAAAAGTCCTCTGTATCCGCACCATCGTCTTTCTGCATCGGATGATATAGAGGCACCTCTTCCCGGTTTCCTTGTTGGCGGTCCCAATCCTGGCCAACAAGACGGTGTACCCTATCCTTCCAATCTGCCGGATGAGTCTTATGCAGATGTGGAAGGTTCGTATGCTTCCAATGAAATAGCCATTAATTGGAGTGCTGCTTTGGTGGCGTTGGTGTCTTCGTTGGATGCTTTGATGTCAAAATAATGTTTCTATTCAGCCTGCTGCCTTATAAATTCGGATGGGCTGATGTTGAACTCTTCTTTAAAATGTTTGGAGAATATCTTGGGGGAGTTATACCCCAAGGTATATGCAATTTCCGAAACTTGCATCTGGCTTTCTGTCAAGAGTTGTTGTGCACGTTTCATACGGATGGTCCTGATGAATTCGATGGGTTTCTTTCCCGTTATCTTAATCATTTTCTTGTAGAAATAGCTGCGTGATATATTCAGGCTGCTGGCAAGCTCCTCGACGGAAAACTCGGTTTCGCTGATATTGTCCTCTACAATCTGGATGGCTTTTTCCACCAGCTGCTGGTCAAGGGGAGTGATGGTGATACGGCTTGGCTCGATTTTAATGTCCTGATTGAATATTTCCTGACGTTTGACGTTCATCTCGATAATCTTGTTGATGCGCAGCTTGAGGACTTCCATATTGAAAGGCTTGGTGATATAGTCGTCTGCGCCAACGCTAAGCCCTTCCAATTGGTGTTCTTCACTTGCCTTAGCTGTCAGGAGGATAATGGGGATATGGGAGTAGCGTATGTCATTCTTGATGGTTGAACATAGTTCCAGACCATCCATCTCGGGCATCATGATGTCACTGACCACTAAATCAATATCTTCCTTTTCCAGTACATTCAGTGCATGTTTTCCGTTTGTGGCTTTTAATACATGATACTGCCTGGCAAGACTTTCAGAGAGAAATTTCAAGAAGTCGTAGTTGTCATCTACGAGTAGTATGGTGAATGGATGGGATTCTTCTTTTATTTCCGGTCCTTCGACCGGTTCTCCGTTTTTGGTTTCATTACTGTTCTGGTGTAGGGGTAGGGCAATCAGGAATACAGAACCACAAGGCTGGTTATCCCTGACACAGACAGTACCCTGATGCATCTTTACGTATTCGGAAACAATGTGCAGTCCAATGCCGCTGCCTCCGTTGTTCGACTGGTTTTTGCCCGACTGATAGAATCTTTGGAATATTTTCTCCTTGGCTTCATCCTCTATGCCGCAACCGGTGTCGGTAAAGGTCAGTTCCAGATTTGTGCCTCTTACGGCAATATCCAGTGAGATGCTTCCTTTATTGGGAGTGAACTTGAATGCATTTGACAGGATATTTGTGCATATCTTGCGTATCTTGTCATAGTCGAAATCCATGAATACAGAATGTTGTGGAGCGGTAAGGCTATAGCTGATGTTCCGTTTCTGTGCTATCGGATCGAAAGAGTGGAATATTTCACTCAGAATGATAAGGATGTTGTCATGTTTGCATTTCAGGGTTTCAGCCTTGGCATCCAGCTTTCTGAAATCCTGCAGTTGGTTAATCAGTTCCAGCAGATAGTCGGCATTTTGTTTGACCATATCCAGAATGCCTTTACGATATTCGGGATGGTCTACGAAAAACTCTTCAAGCGGATTGATGATAAGTGACAAGGGGGTCCGCAGTTCGTGACTTATGTTGGCAAAGAACTGCAGTTTCATATTGTTGATTTTCTGCTGCCTTTCATTTTCCACCTCGATGGCCTGCATGATTTGTTTCTGCTTTTGGCGTAAGCGCAGATTGCGGATAATGGACAGAAGGATGCACAAAACGATACCGCTATATATGGTATAAGCCCACCAAGTGCGCCACCAAGGAGGGAGTATCTTTATTTTCAGTTCCTTGACGTTGGGGCTCCATATGCCTTGTGAGTTGCATGCCTTGACGGATAAAGTATAGTTTCCGGCAGTCAGCATGGATAGGTTTACTTTGTTGTTTTCAGCATAAATCCAGTTGGAATGAATCTTATAGGCATATTTTATCTTATCCGTTTCCACCAGGTCGAGGGCAGAGAAGGACAGAGTGAATGAATTTTCCTTTTCAGTGAAGGAAAGATGTTGTGCACATTCAAGTGAGCTGCCGTTCAGGATGTCCGGATGGGTCATTCCGGATTTGAGCTCAATACCGGTAAGGTAAATATTGGCATCATAACTTGTGGTCAGGATGTCTTGTGGAATGATAGTCTGGTAACCTTGTGGCGTGCCTATCAGTATATTGCCGTTCTGTAGCTTGAGGATGGCGTGGACATTGGTATCGTTGCATATCAGTCCGTCGCTTACGGAGTAGTTCACGATGGCGTATGTACCGTTTGTTATTTTGATTCGTGAGATGCCGTTGCCGGTACCAATCCACATCTGGTTGTTGTTGTCTTCCGTGACGGCTCTGACGAGGTTGGCGGCAAGTCCGTTTTTCTGGTCAAGGAAGTAGATGGAGTCGTTCTTCTGGTTCCATATACTCAGTCCGTGTGGATGTCCTATCCAAAGAAGGTCCCGGCTGTCCTTATAGACAGTGAGCATATTGTTCTCCTTGAAGCGGCCGGCTTCGGCGTAGATATTATAGGCTTGGGTTTCCGTATCGATGATAATGAGTCCTCCTTTGGTCGCTACGTAAAGGGTACTGTCTTTATCATAGTACATATCTCGGACAAAGAATTCTCCCGGACGGTACAAGATGGTGTCAAACTGCCCGGTTTCCGGATTTAACCTCTGTATGTATCCTTTCATGGTACCTATCCAGATGTATCCGTGTTTGTCTACCTTTACTGTATACACATTGTTCTCGAGAAGCTGGCTGTTACTTACTGTGTATTGTTTGATTTGCCCTTTCGAGTAGCATAGCAGTCCTTTCTGGAAGGTGCCTATCCATAGGCGGTTTTTGGAGTCGATGGATAAGTCGACTACAATATTGGCGGGAGTTGCTATCTTTTCGTATGAATCGGTCACTAGTGAACGTCGGATTAGTCCCGTACCGTCTGTTCCGTAGTAAATGTATTCCTGGCTGGTGTCTTCGCAGAAGGTCAGGATATCATCATATTCCAGGGATTTGTTGCATAGTATGATTTGGGACATGGGGCTATAATAGGAAATACCGTGTTTGAAATTCCCTATGTATATGGTTCCGTCTTTGTCCCGGTAAATGGTATTCAGATTGTTGCTGGCAATGGTGTGCGGTTTCAATGGATTGTGCACCAAGTTGGTAAGCGATTTGGTCAGGGTGTTGTAAACGAACAGCCCCATATGGCTGGTAAGTATCCATACGTTGCCGTCTCCCAGGTCGAGGATGCGTTGCACGCGATTGTACTGTATGTGAGTGTTATTGTTCAGGCTGATGTCCTCCCATTGCTGTGTAAAACTGTTCTTGTGCAAAAGTAGGCTGTTTTGGAAGGTGTATACCCATAGGCTTTCGTTTTGGTCTATGTAAATGTGTGGCTCATGATTCTCCAGCAAAGGTCTATAGATGGTGGGAATGGCTATTTCCTTGACTTCGGAAGTCTGCTTGCTGATACTGTATAGGGTACCGTTGGAGTACATTATATAAATGAACTGGACACCTATATAGAGGTTTGAAATCTTTTCAACTGCCAGTGGATAGGCTTTGATGGAGCTGTTGTCCATGCTTCGTATGTAAAGTTTGGAATAGTCGTAGGCCCAAAACTCATTCTTGGATGTTTTTCCCATCCTCAGAATGTTTTTACTGGGGATTTGCAGCCCATCGAGTATGGGTTTATAGTCATTGTCGAATTTACCGGTCTTATAATTATAGATACTGTAGCCGCTGGAAGTCCTTATCCATACATTGTCGTCCGGTCCTTCGAAAATTTCGCTGATGGCATCGTCCGGCAGGTCGGAGTTGTTCTGGTAATACTGCTGGAAGGAGTAGCCGTCGTATTTGTTGAGTCCTGATTCTGTCCCCACCCAGAGGAATCCCCTATTGTCTCTGTAGATGCTTCGGACACTGTTGTTGGAGAGTCCTTCTGTTGTAGAGAGCTGCTTGAACATGACAGCCGGCGGGATTTCCGCTGAGTTACCTTGAACAGTAAGGAGGAAGGCCAGGTTGCATATAAGGAATAGGAGCAGTTGTTTCATGTATTTTCTTTATTAGAAGGATTAACAATATTGTAACTGCAAACTTAAATATAATCCTTCGAACGAGCAAGGAAAGATTTGCGTATTCGTGTGGGATGATATCCTCCGTTTGGTGAAAAATAGTATGCATTTTGTTTCCAATGGCCCTATATGGGTTCTATGAAACAAAACCGGATATTAAAAGACATTTTTAAGGCATCTGTGTTTCCTTTAAGAAAAATACATTTGCAGGCGAGATCATTTAAATCCTAATAGTATGAAGAAAGAACTTTTAGCAGTGGCGATGCTGTTGTTTGCCGGTGGCAATCTGTTGGCACAGCCACATGTCAATGACGGTACTTCGTATTTGATGAACCAACCTCTGGACATGAGTACCGATTTCCGTGACTTGAGTAATACCTTGTTTTTTGCAGATCACCTGGAGTCATTCGATGCCAAGTCGGGTGAAGGGCTGGTGAATTGGAAACGCGGGCATCTGATGCCCCGCCAAGCCTTCAATACCAACGGTGCACAGCCCCGTAAAATGAGAATGCTCGATTTCCCCTTCACTGCCTATGAAAATGACCCTAACCTCAAATTCAAGATTGACTTTGTAACTCCGCGTACGGTACGTATCCGTATGCTAACGACCCCGGTGGAACCCAAACCTGCCGCTTCCATCATGTTGGCAAAGGAACCGGGCAGGGATGGAAGCTGGAAAGTTACCGAGACGAATGACAAGATTATCTATTCCAGCGACTATGGAACCATTCAGATTAACAAGAATCCTTGGAGAATCGTCTTGAAGGATAAAGCCGGACGTATCTTGAGCCAGACTGCCGCTTTGAGCGACGCGGACTCTACGCAGGTAAAATATACGCCGTTCTGTTTTGTGAAGCGGGGAAGCGACAATGCTCGCCGCATCAATCCGGTATTTACCTTGACTGCAGATGAAATGATTTTTGGTTGCGGAGAGTCTGCCACTGGGCTGAACAAGGCCGGACAGAAGGTGAACTTGTTCGTTACAGACCCACAAGGGCCTGAGACGGACCAGATGTACAAACCGATTCCTTTCTTTATGAGTAACCGGGGATATGGTATGTTTATGCATACATCCGCTCCCGTGACTTGTGATTTTGGTGCTACCTATATTGGGCTGAACAAAATGTTCATGGGTGACGAGAACCTGGATTTGTTCGTTTTCTTCGGCGAGCCGAAAGATATTCTGGACGAGTACACCGATTTGGTAGGAAAGCCGGGCATGCCCCCCTTGTGGTCTTTCGGTACGTGGATGAGCCGTATTACCTATTTCAGTGAAAAGGAAGGTTATGATGTAGCGGCCAATATCCGTAAGAACAAGTATCCGTGCGATGTTATCCATTTCGATACCGGCTGGTTTGATGTGGACTGGCAGTGTGACTATAAATTCTCCGAGAACCGTTTCCAGAATCCACAGCAGATGTTGAAGGATTTGAGGTCTCAAGGTTTCCATGTATGTTTGTGGCAGTTGCCTTATTTCACTCCTAAAAACCGTTATTTCTCTGAACTGATAGAGAAAGACATGTATGTGAAAAATGGAAATGGTGAACTTCCCTACGAAGATGTGGTGCTTGATTTTTCCAATCCGGAAACAGTAAAGTGGTATCAGGACAAACTGGCGGGATTGCTGAATATCGGTGTCAGTGCCATTAAAGTAGACTTTGGCGAGGCTGCTCCACTGAATGGTATTTACGCTTCCGGCAAGAGCGGATGGTATGAGCATAACCTCTATCCGGTGCGTTATGATATGGCAGTGTCCGAGATAACCAAGAAGTTGCACAACGAGAATATAATGTGGGCACGTGCCGCATGGGCTGGTTCCCAGCGTTATCCATTGCATTGGGGCGGTGATGCTGCAACTACGAACACGGGTCTGCTGGGTACGCTTCGTGCAGGCTTGTCCTTCGGCTTGTCCGGTTTCTCCTTCTGGAGCCATGATATGGGCGGCTTTGTAAAATCCACTCCGGAGGACTTGTATTGCCGCTGGATACCGTTCGGTTTTCTTACTTCCCATACCCGCGCGCATGGGGCACCTCCGACAGAGCCGTGGTTGTACGACAGCAAGCGTGTGCAGGATGTCTTCCGCAAGAGTGCGGAGATGAAGTACCGTCTGATGCCTTATGTGTATGCTCAGGCTAAGGAATGTACAGAAAAGGGCTTACCGATGCTAAGAGCCTTGTTTGTAGAA
>ENA-OZSI01000415-OZSI01000415.1-human-gut-metagenome-genome-assembly--contig:-NODE-415-length-12219-cov-4.523759_pt1 | contig 12219 bp, 7 predicted proteins | sample MGYA00244125_ERZ653972 | MGnify/ENA primary metagenome ERZ653972 (study PRJEB26926, sample SAMN06164401) | human gut metagenome | biome: ENVO:00009003; feature: ENVO:2100002; material: ENVO:00002003... | reverse complement strand
GCGGCGTGCGGTCGGTCGCCAGCGACAACCAGCCGCTCTATGTGGTCGACGGTATGCCCATTCTCAATTCGACCCCCGAGCAGGCCTACTCGGCCATAGGCGGTGTGGCCGATGCCGGGAACCGCGATGGCGGCGACGGCATTTCGAACCTCAACGCCGAGGATATCGAGAGCGTCTCGATCCTCAAGGGTGCCCCGGCCGCCGCCTTGTACGGCAGTCAGGCCGCCAACGGCGTGATCCTCATTACGACCAAAAAGGGCAATGCCCGCAAACAGCAACCCGTGACGTTCACTTCGAACCTTACGCTCCAGTCCCCCTTCAGCCTGCCTGCGTTCCAGAACCGTTACGGGGTGAGCGACGGGGTGGAAAGCTGGGGCGCCCGTGCGCGGATGAAGACCTACGACAATGCGGGCGATTTTTTCCGGACGGGGATCACGGCGATGAATGCGGTCTCGGTTTCCTCCGGGTCGGAACAGGTGCAGAACTATTTTTCCTATGCCAATACGGCCGAGCGGGGAATCACGGGTTCGAACCGCTTGATGCGCCATAACTTCAACCTGCGCACCACGACCGGGCTTTTCCGGCAACGGCTCAAGCTCGACGGGAATATCAGCTTCATGCGCCAGGTGGTCGAGGACAAACCCGTGCCGGGCGGTTTCTATATGAACCCGCTGGTCGGGCTTTACCGCTTCCCCCGCGGGGTGGACATCACGCCTTACCGGGAGCATTTCGAGGTCTATGACGCCGGCCGCAAACTCAATGTCCAGGATTGGATCGCCCCGAGCGACGATTTCGAGCAGAACCCCTACTGGGTCGTCAACCGCATCCGCAGCAGGAGCCTGCGCAACCGGGTCATGGCCTCGTTTACCGCCGATTGGAAGGTGAACGGCTGGCTGCGGCTCAAGGCGCGCGGCAATGTGGACTATGTGAATGACAAGGTGCGGCAGAAATTCTATGCTTCGACGGCGCCTGCGCTGGCCGGTGCCAACGGGCGCTATATCGAGAGCAGCTACTCGGAAACCCTGTTCAACGGCGAGGTGCTGGCGATGTTCGACAAACGCCTCTCCCCGGACTGGGAGTTCAGCGCGACCGCAGGTGCGGGGCTGAACGACCGGACGGTCAATTCGCTGCGTATAGATTCCAAGACGGCGTCGCTCTATTTCCCCAACGTGTTCAACGTCGCCAATATCGTCATGAACGGTTCGGCCTATGTCGACGAACAGATCGATGCGCGGCGCCAGACGCAGTCGCTTTTCGCCACGGCGTCGTTCAAGTATGCCGGAAGCCTCAATTTCGAAGTCACGGGACGCAACGACTGGGCATCGACGCTCGCCTACACCTCGCACGAAGGCAGCGGGTTCTTCTATTATTCGGCTGGCGCATCGTGGGTGATCGGCAAGATGTTCGAACTGCCCCGGTGGATTTCGTTCGCCAAGGTGCGCCTGACATGGAGCCGCGTGGGGAACGACATCCCCATGTTCATCACCAATCCTAAGTCGCACGTCACGGCCGGAGGGGGCATCAATGCCGCCGACGCCGCCCCCGGCACCGACCTCAAGCCGGAGATGACCAACGCCCTCGAGGCGGGGCTCGAATGGCGGTTCCTCGACGACAGGCTGGGCATCAACCTGACCTACTACAAGACCAATACGCACAACCAGTTCTTCAAGCTTCCGGCCCTTTCGGGCGAGGCGTACGCCTACCGTTACGAGAATGCGGGCAATATCGAGAACCAGGGCGTCGAGGTGTCGCTGAACGCTTACCCGGTTTACGGAGGTGCGCTGACGTGGCAGTCGACGGTGAACTTCGCACATAACAGGAACCGCGTGATAAAACTCCATGACGAGCTGCGCGAATATGTCTACGGTCCGTCGAGTTTTTCATCGTCTTATGCCATGAAACTCGTCGAGGGCGGTTCGATCGGCGATATTTACGGGCGGGCGTTCGAGCGCGACGCAATGGGGAGGATCGTCTACGAGGCCGAAGGCGATTCCGCCGGGTTGCCCCGCACCGTGGGCGACGGCAATACGGTGAAGGTCGGCAATGCCAATCCCGTGTTCTCGCTCTCCTGGGGCAACACGTTCTCCTATAAGGGCATGTCGCTGTCCGTGCTGCTGGACTGCCGCTATGGCGGACGGCTCCTGTCGCAGACGATGGCCGACCTGGATTCCTACGGGGTGTCGGCCGCAACGGCCGATGCCCGCGACCGGGGCTGCGTGATGCTCGAAGGGCAGCGGATCGACGACGTGAAGGGTTTTTACAAACTGGTCGGCGGCCGCGCAGGTGTGACCGAGTATTACATGTACGATGCGACGAACATCCGGCTCCGCGAACTGGCGGTGTCCTATGCGCTGCCGCAGCGTCTGATGCGCCGTACGCGGGTATTCAGCGGCATGACCGTGTCGCTGGTGGCGCGCAACCTCTTCTTTATCTACAATGCCGCGCCGTTCGATCCCGACCTCGTCCTTTCGACGGGCAACGACAACCAGGGGATCGACGTCTACGGCATGCCGACCGTACGGAGCTTCGGCTTCAACATAAAACTGGAGTTCTGAGAATCATGAAGCGCTTTTACATATATCTGTTCGCCGCATTTTGCACAGTCTTTTTGGGTGCCTGCACGGGGAATTTCCGGGATATGAACGACGACCTCACGGGGATTTCGGACGAGGATCTCGAGGCCGACGACAACGGCTTCGGATACCGCCTGCAGATCGTACAGCAGGGGATTTATTTCAACTACGATTTCGGCAAGGGCAAGAACTGGCCGTTCCAGATGACGCAGAACCTCAATGCGGATATGTTCTCGGGCTATATGCACGATCCCAAACCGTTGCAGGGCGGCAGCCACAACTCCGATTACAACCTGCAGGACAGTTGGAACAGCGCCATGTGGCAGTTTACCTATTCCTACGTCATGCCCCAGATTTACCGGCTGGAGCAGACGGCACGCGAGAAGATGCCGCCGTTCTATGCCATTACGAAGATACTCAAAGTCCTGGCCATGCACCGCGTGACGGACTACTACGGGCCGGTGATATACAGCCATTTCGCCGACCGCGGCAGCGAATATGTGCCCGACAGCCAGCAACAGGCCTACAATTGTTTCTTCGATGACCTGGACGAGGCGGCGGACATCCTGGCGGCCTGGGTCGAGGAGCAGCCCGAGGCCGGCGAGTTTTCCAGGTTCGACCTGCTTCTCGACGGCAGCTATACGGCCTGGCTCCGTTTTGCCAACTCCCTGCGCATGCGCCTTGCCGTGCGTATCGCAGTTGCCGCGCCCGAAAAGGCCCGTGCGGAATTCCGGAAGGCGGCGCAGGCGGCCGGAGGGGTGATCGAGACCAGTATGGAGAATGCCGCCGTGAAGACCTCGGGCACCTATTCCAATCCGTTGGGCGAGATCAACCTGAACTGGAACGAGGCGGCCATGAACGCTTCGATGGAATCCGTACTGACCGGGTACGGGGATCCGCGGCTGGAGAAGTTTTTCAAGCCCTGCGGCAGCGACCTGGTCATTGCCGGCGATGCGGGCGACGGGACGGTCGTCCTGAAGGGGCAATACCATGGAATCCGTCAGGGGACGGGGTTCTCGCATAATTATTACGCGGCATTTTCCCGCCTTACGGTGGATACGGATACCGATGCCGTCCTGATGACGGCGGCCGAGGTGTGGTTCCTACGTGCCGAAGCGGCATTGCGCGGCTGGACGGACGAAGATGCGGAGCGCTGTTACCGCAACGGCGTTGCGGCATCGTTCGCGCAATGGCAGCTGTCCGGGGCCGAAAGCTACCTGGGGAGCGACGCCATGGCTGCCGATTACCACGATCCGGTAGATCCGGGGAACGACATTGCCGCCCGGTGCCGCGTGTCGCCCCGCTGGGACGCTGCAGCGGACGCCGAACTGAAGCTCGAGCGGATTATCACCCAGAAATGGATTGCCATGTATCCCGAAGGGTGCGAGGCCTGGGCCGAACAGCGGCGGACGGGATATCCTCGCCTGTTCCCCGTACGTCTGAACCACAGCAAGGGTTATATAGATACTGAAACGATGATCCGCCGGCTGCCGTTCCCGGCCGTGCTGGCGACGTCCGATCCCGAGCAGTATGCGGCGCTCGTCGCGGAACTCGGTGGCGAAGACCACGGGGGGACGCGCCTGTGGTGGGACGCGGGGCGCAATTTCTGATCCGGAAGCCCCGGACTGTTTTGCCCGGGCGTTGCGTCGTGCGGCGGTTGTCAGAATTTCCAGCTTGCGCCCAGCAGGATATTGCGCGGGCGGATGGCATAGCGGTAGGAGCCCGAGCTTACTCCGTCGAAGGTCGTATAGGCATATTTTTCACGGCCGAAAAGGTTTGCGGCGGTCGCCGTAGCTTCCCATTTCCCGTTTATTTTCCAGCGCAGCGATGCGTCGGCCAGTAGCAGGTGCTTGCTCCGGTCGGCCGAAAGCTGCGAGTAATAGTGCTCCGCCGTGAATTGGATCACCCATTTCTTCGACGGTACGAGGTTTACGGTCAGCCGCTGGTTGAAATCGTGCCGCCCGTCGGGCTCCCGGCCGCGGATGGAGAGTGTCGTATAGCGGTATTCCAGCCGGTATTCGGTGTTTACCCAGGCGGCGAACCGGAAGTTGAAACGCGGCGCGACGGTCAGGGTGGAATTTTCATAGGAGGCCGGCACCTCTTCCAGCAGCAGTTCCGTGCCGCTGAGGTTGTAGCCGACGTTCAGGCCTGCCTGACCGTTGAGGGCGTCGATATTCTGGCTGACGTCGCCCGACAGGTACCATGACCGCACGTGGTTCGAGCTGTGCACGTAGTAGTTTACGATATAGTCGCCGTCGAAGCGCTGCGCAGGCAGGAACGGCAGGTCGTTCCACGAACGTACCGCGAGCAGGCTGGCGAAGAACCCGCCGATCGGGTTCTTGTAGGCGATGCCTGCCGAGAGGCTGCGTTGCAGCGCCTGCCGGTATTCGTTTACGCCGCAGAGCACCGAACGGTAGTTGCGCAGGACGGCGCCGTTGCCTATGCGGCTGTCGTCCGCCGCGTCGCGGCCGACCGTACCCGATGCCGAAAGCGAAAGGTGTCCCGTGGGGCTCCATTTCACCGCGAAGCGGGGCTTCCAGGTGAAAATGCCCGCCGGGTTTCGATTGCCGTCGATCCTGTCGTGCAGTCCATAGCGGCGGTAACCTGCCGGCAGGTCGAGCGTCAGCCGCAGCCGCTGCGAGCGGTAGGTGATGCCAGGCTGGAGGTAGACGCCCGCGTAGCCGGCCGAAAGGTCGTTCGCGGCGCCTGTCCCGAGCCCGGTGCCCGTCAGGTCTGTTACGAGCCCTCGGAAGAGTGCCGAAACTCCGCCTTTGAAGGCGAAGGCGAACTGCCCGGCCTGCGTGCCGAATGCCGCGTTGTGGTTCATGTAAAAAGCGCGGTCGGCGATCGTCTGCCGCTGGCTGCCCGTTTCGCGCACCACATCGAGGGACTGGGGGCGGGTAAGGTATTTCAGGTAGGAGGTGACGGTGAGCGAACGTGTGCCGGTGCGCCGGATATATTTCAGGTCGTTTTCGATGCCGTAGGCCGGGGCCTCGGCACGCTGGCGGTTGGGGTAGCTGCCCGAGAGCACGGCACGGAGGTCGTTCCATGCCAGCGAAGCTTCGAGTTTTTCCAGCATGTAGAACCGCTCGGTGTTGGCTTTCAGTGCGATGCGTGCCGAAAGCTGTTGCCGGCACGAAGCGGCCGACTCCTGCTCGGTGTCCACGCGCGTGCCGTCCGCCAGGTACCAGCTTTGCCGGGCGGCGCGATCCGAGGCCAGGCGGTCGTAACCCCAAGTGAGCGAGCTGCTGAGCTGGTAGTCCTCGGAGAGTTTGCGCAGGTTGTTCAGACTGGCCATGTGCGAGCGGTTGAAGCGCGTGCGTGTATCGTCGAGCGGCGCGGACGAAGTGCCGACCGAAAGGTGTGCGGCGGGATTGTAGTCGTTGGCTCCGCCGTTGAGGATGTCCTCGACCGAAAGCCGTTCGGTCTCGGCCGAGGGGTTTTGCCCCGTGTTGTCGGTTTTGAGGTTGACCATCGACTGCCCCCTGGCACCGATGCGCATGGCGAAGAGTGCGCCGTTCCACAACGCCGGCGACCAGCCCGCACCGCCGCGCAGCGTCCCCGTCCATCGGGCTTTGGCATGCGGCTTCAGCCGGAGGTTGATGGCTGCGCGGTCGCTGAATACGATGTCCTTGAGCGCCTTGATCGGCTGGTGGTTCTCCATCACTTCGACGCTCGCCACGTCCTGCGGCGCGATGTTGTTGGTCGCCTGTCCGTAACGGCCGTCGAGCATGTCCAGCCCTTCGATGTAAAAGTTGTTGATCGGCTGGCCGTTGTAGCGTATCTCGCCCGATTTCGCCACCTCGATGCCCGGCATCTTGCGCAGTACGTCGGCGATCGAGCGGTCTTGCGCCTCGGTGAAGCGCGACACGTTGTAGCTTACGGTGTCGCCCCGGAAGCTCAGCCGCGGGGCGCGGATCGTCACCTCGCGGATATCGGTCGTCTCGGGCGTCAGCAGCACGAGCATCCGCCCGGCGTTGGCCGGAACCGACTGCCGGCGGTAGCCCATCGTCGAGAAGTCGAGCTGCGCGGTTGTCCCGCCCCCGCGCGGCCTGAGCACGAAATCGCCCGAGGCCGAGGTCGTCGTGTAACCCAGCGGCTTGCCCAGGGAGTCCCGCGCCGTGACGATGGCCCCGGCGACGGCCGCCCCGTCCTCCTTGTCGGCTACGTGGCCCGTATACTCCTGGGCCTGGGCGGCGATTGCGTCCAGCAACCAAAGCAGGGTCAGCAGGTACTTCATCGCGCCGCGGGGTTATTCTGTTTCCAGCGGATTGTATTCGCGGAGCAGGTCGGCACCCTCGCGCGGCGTCCCGTCCTCGTTCCTTACCGTGATCCTGATGTTCGAATTGGCCTGCATGTAGCCGATCGGGTCGGTCATGAATTTGCGCTCGGTGGCCAGGAATTTTTTGCGCGAAGTTTTCAGGTAGTTCAGGTCGGCCATCGTCACCGGGACTTCGGCGCGGCGGATCCCGGTCGCCTCGAAGCGGATGATGCCCCCGTCGTCGCCCGTGTCGTTCACGGACAGGATCAGTCCGGGCAGCCCGTGGAATTTCCAGGGGCCGGTGGCGAGCGGGAGCTCCTCGGTGTACCAGGCTTCGTAATCGCGCCCGCGGAAGCGGCAGGTCGCGCGGCGGCAACCGTAACCGATGAATTCGCGCGTCCCGTCGCGGAGCGTCCACTCGATTTCGGGCAGCGGCTCGGTGTAGAGCATGTTGTCGCGCGAGATTTTGTCGGTGCAGGTCAGTTCGCCTGCGGGGTAGTTCTGGAATACGACAGCTTCCAGGCCGCCCTTGAAGTTGCCCACGTTGGCCAGCACCTGCTCGGTCGGGGTGATGCGCAGCAGCGAGTCCCGCTGGAGCGTCTTGTAGGAGAAGAATTTCGTAACCTTCCCTCCGGCCTGCAACAGCAGCAGGTCTTGCATCGGCTCCTTGCTGTCGGGGCGCCGCAGCCACTCCATGCGGTAGCTCACTTCGAGCGTGGCGGTGTCCAGCACGGTCTGCCGTACGCTGCCCGTTTCGAGGGCCTGTGCCCCGCCGTCGGTCGAGTAGGAGATGACGGTCTGCGCCCGTCCTGCGGTTGCGGCGGCCAGCGCAGCGGCGATGATAAGGAAGGTGAGTTTTGTTTTCATGGCTTCGGTGTGTTGGTTTACGGTGCAATATTACCCCGAAAAACGAAGGGCGATGGTTAACGCCGCGTTAAGAAGTGTTAAATAATGTTAACGCCGGCGGCAGGAGTGTTTTTATTCGTATTTTTGTGGTATAAACCCCTCGGCCGTGGATAAGAACCGTTTCAGAAATATCTCGTTCTGCGCGATCGGCGCCCTGCTGGCGCTGGCCTTCGTGCAGGCGTGGAGCTTGTGGCGGATGTATGCCGACCGAGCGGAGGAGTTTTCGCGTAAGGTGACCCTCGCTATGAACCGCGCGGCGTACGACGACCTGCTGATGGGCAACCGGCGCCGGACGTCGCAGACCCGGACGTCGGTCGTGACGACGGGCAATATCGACTCCGTTAAGCTGGATATGATCGACACGATCTCTGTGAAAAGCCTTGGGGCGGCCGGCAAGGTGCTTTCCATCCGGTCGAAGGTCGACACGCTGCGGACGAATATCGCCCTGCGCCGCGGCGACAAGACCCGTTATATCTACCAGGAGGTGCGCATGCCTTCGTTCACGGCGCTCCAGTTCAACCTGTCCCGCTACGACTCCCTGCTGACGCGTTACCTGGCCGATTCCGGCATCGGCCTGCCACACAGTGTCGACGTGATCCGGGGCGGGGACGACGGGGATGTTACCGAAATCCGGCTCGACAGCCTGGCGGCGCGGCCAGCGGGTGCGGCGCGGGAGGAGGCGGTCATCGCCTCGCAGAAGGACGCTCCGCGGATACGGAACCCGAAGGTGTTCACCTCGCGCGTCACCACGGACGACAAGCTGCTTTTCCGGGTGAAGATCGAAAACCCCCACCGGGAACTGCTGCGCGAGCTGTTCGGCATCATCCTCACCTCGGTGCTCATGCTGCTCGTCGTCGCGTTCGTGGTCATCTACCTGTTGCGGACGCTGTTCCGGCAGAAGACGCTCGAGGAGATGAGGATGGATTTCACGCACAATATCACCCATGAACTGAAGACCCCGATTGCCGTGGCCTATGCGGCCAACGACGCGCTGGAGAATTTCGGGGCGGCCGACGATGGGGCGCGGCGTGCGAAGTATCTGGGTGTGATCCGCAGCCAGCTGACGGCTTTGTCGGAGATGGTCGAGCGCATCCTCACCATGTCACGCGAGGAACGCGAGGATTTCACGCTCCGCCGCGAGCGGATCCTCCTGGCCGGGATGCTCGGGGCGCTGGCCGAGAAGTTCCGGATGCAGGCGGCCAAACCCGCACGGGTCACGGTGGATGTTTCACCCGAAGGGCTGACTGCCTTCGCCGACCGCTTCCACCTCTCGCATGCCCTGGACAACCTGGTCGACAATGCCCTGAAATATTCCGGCGAGGAGGTACATATCCGCATTTCGGCCGGGCGGGACGGTGGCCGGGTCGTCCTGCGCGTCGCCGACGACGGCATCGGCATTCCGCGTGCCGCGCAGGCGCATATCTTCGATAAGTTTTACCGCGTGCCTACGGGCGACATTCACAATGTCAAGGGCTTCGGCCTCGGGTTGTACTACGTCGGGCTAATCGCCGCCAAACACGGCGGCTCGGTCGCGGTGGAGAGCACCGAGGGGCGCGGTACGACCTTCACCCTGATAATTCCGGACGATGGGCGATAAGATCAGGCTGCTGCTCGTAGAGGACGAGCAAACCCTCGCGGGGATCATCGCCGATACCCTTTCCGAAAAGGGGTTCGAGGTGACGGTGGCCTACGACGGCGAGGCCGGGTTGCGGGCGTTCCGCGGGTCGCGCCCCGATGTGGTCGTGTCGGATGTTATGATGCCTTGTATGGACGGGTTCACCTTCGTCGGGCGTCTGCGCCGCGAGGCGCCCGGGGTGCCTGTGCTTTTCCTTTCGGCGCGCTCGGCGGCCGAGGACGTGGTGCAGGGATTCGAGACCGGGGGCAACGATTACCTGCGCAAGCCCTTTGCCATGAGCGAGCTGATCGTGCGGGTCAGGGCGCTTGCCGGGCGTGCGGGCGTCGGGAAAGCGCGTACGGAACGTGTGTTCGAACTGGGGCGTATGCGTTTCGACGCCGAGCGCCAGCGGCTCACGTGCGACGGCGTGGTGACGGAACTTTCGGCCCGCGAATCCGAAGTGCTGCAATACCTCTGCCGGAATGCGGGCGAGATCGTGCCGATGAAAACCCTGCTGGTGAATATCTGGGGCGACGATTCGTTTTTCAACGCCCGCAGCCTGCATGTCTTCATCACCCGCCTGCGCCACCGCCTTGTAGCCGACCCGTCGATCCAGCTGGTGAACGTGCGGGGAGTGGGGTATAAGCTGCTGATGCGCTGAGGCGGGGTGTTAAAAAATGGAGCAGGCAGGAATCGCAGTTCCTGCCTGCTCCATTTCTTTACAAGGTTGGATAATAATTTTTTAAGTTTCCTAGATGTAAATTATTCTTGGCTCCACTCTTCAAATTCTTTAAGAATATCATCTGTCATGTAGGATAGGCGTTTTTCTTTTAGAATCTCGTCGATAGAACTATATGATATGTATGAACAAATATCAGCTAAAGGCCCTCGTTCCATAACAGCGAATACTGGGCGTGTAATTTGTTCCAATACGGCTTCTCGTCGTTCTTCCGATGCAACAATATGGATTTTGATGTCTAACATTGGTTGTAAAGAGAGGAGATCTGCCATCCTAAGGATACCAGAGTAAATAGATGTTGTTCCCTCAACTTCGAACGCGCGCACAATAGATCTTCGTTGTATCCATAGCACGTCAATATTTTTGATCGTTTTTAAGGTCGTCTCATCAAAAATTATGGGAAGTTCGTCTAAGAGAGTACTCTCTTTCGGATGCCAGAATTCTGTAACTCGGTTTCTATCTGCCTTCGGCAACCAAATTTTGAACCCGAATATTTCTCCAATTTTCGCCAGTTTAGCCTGGACTTTTATAGATTCTCTTTGCTCGGTTTGTGGCTGATCCTTCTCTTGGATTGCATCGTCGTCAGGAACAGAAACAATGGTTTCCTTTCCGGAAATAATACGTATTTTCGATGCTTTGATCTTTTTTGCGTCTTTCTCGGAAAGAGGATAAATAGTTTGTTGCTTTGCTTGTCGTTTTAGCAAATCGACTAAAAATTTACCATCGGCATTGTCCCAGCGTAAAGGACTGGAAAAAACTTTATATGTCCATTTAGTACTGTCTTTCGGCAAATCTTTTGTTATTGATAATGTATTCCATACTAAATCTTCGTGTATCGGAATTGCGAGTTCGAAAGGAAGCCAGACAAGCGGTTTGACCTTGAAGCGTAGGCAAAACGGATCGTTTTCTTCGATAAAGATCGGAGAATTGTCTTCATATGGAGCGCTTATTACCTCAAGGATGCCAATAAATCGCTGAATTTTAGTGCAATAACAAATAAATATGTCTCCAGATTTGATGCCTTGGTTTTTGACATATGATTTGCGCGATATTCTAAAGCCGGTAACATCTCGATTAGAATTGGTAAAAGCTGTTGCCGTATTAGGAGAAAAAAGATTTATATAATATTTCATTACTGCCATGGATTTTGATAAGCGACTTTCTTTTTCAAAAATAATATATTATATAAATCAGCAAGTTACAAATATATGGTACAAATATGGTATCCTTTTATACAATACACTCTAAAAATGATAATAAAGAGAGTTTCTCATAGAGAAGGAAAGATTTATATTTATTTAACACTTCATTCCCTATTTGCAGATGTTTTCATTTGCTACTGGATATTTTCACTTGTTATGCTTTTCTTTTCACAAATAGCATAAAATGAACTTATTACAGTTACTTCCTCTATTTTTGCCTTTCGCTTTTTATGAAAATGCGTTGTACCTTTGCATTGAGAAATAAATAACAATAGACATGAAGCAAAAACAATATATACTCCACTCTTGGGTAATAGAGGTCATTGCGGTGCTGCTGGCTTCGATGATTGCATTTCAAGTATGCAATATATTTGGCATACGAATGAATTTGCTTCCGTTTATTATGGCTACCGGATATGTCATACTAAAATTCATGTATCATCTTTGCATTACGGTGGCAAGATATATTATAGAAGCTATCCCTCAATCATTTTGGGTATCAGTCAAGAAAAGAGGCAATAAAAAGCCATTGGCTTTAGTTCCTTTTCCTATCTCAAACTGCGAAGAAGTTCAGAAAAAACGAATGGAATTATTTCACTATGAATACCAGCGTGAGCAACAACAATACCAACAGCAAAAAGAGAAAGAAGATGATGAAAAACTTAATGCTATTCTGAAATACACACGAGATACATTTAAACGTTTTGATTTGGATGAAACTGAGATTTTCCAAATATGTGAATGTGTTCGCTATTTTGTGGCCAATAGGCGAGTCCTTTCTATGACTGAAATTCATATCAAGAAGCACAATTCTATCACCCAAATCTCTTTGAAGAACTTCGCTTGGAATATCGCTTTCCAATATAATATAGGTAGAGATATGACTCTGTCTCTTATACACATCTGACGCTGCCGACGACTAG
>ENA-OZSI01000411-OZSI01000411.1-human-gut-metagenome-genome-assembly--contig:-NODE-411-length-12243-cov-4.218494_pt1 | contig 12243 bp, 7 predicted proteins | sample MGYA00244125_ERZ653972 | MGnify/ENA primary metagenome ERZ653972 (study PRJEB26926, sample SAMN06164401) | human gut metagenome | biome: ENVO:00009003; feature: ENVO:2100002; material: ENVO:00002003... | reverse complement strand
ACAGTAACTATCACCAAAAACCGGTAATAATAAAGAAGCAAAGGTCACCAGCAAACTAAGAAGTACCGTCTTTTTCTGTCCGATACGACTCATCAACATACCTGTCGGCACGGAAAAGATCAAAAACCAGAAGAAAACCAGCGAGGGAAAGATGTTAGCCTGAGAATCCGTCAGACCTAAATCAGCTTTTACATAATTGGAGGCAATGCCTACCAGATCAACAAATCCCATGGCGAAGAAACAAAGCATCACCGGGAAGAGCTTGGATAACGAAGAATTTGATTTCATGGTTGTATGGTATTAATTTAAGTATTTCTTGCTCGGGAAAGCACGTTGCAAAGGAAGCGAATACCACGACAACGGGATAACAATTTTGTTACAAAGAATATCAATTATGATACAGGACTGTTTTTTAGCCGTATTTGAGCCCTATTATCATCCATTTTAGCTACTTTTGTATAAGTATATACAGCAAACTCATAAATAAATCATTATGGAAATACTCTTTAACGGAAAACTTAGTATCGAGGTCTCTGCACATGGAGCCGAATTGTGCAGTATTTTCTCTAATGGAAAAGAATATCTGTGGCAAGCAGACCCCGCATTTTGGAAACGTCATTCACCGGTGCTCTTTCCTATCGTAGGAAGTGTGTGGGAAAATGAATATCGCAATGAAGGTACAACCTATGCCCTTACACAGCATGGATTTGCCCGCGACATGGAATTTACGCTCATATTAGAGCATGACGACGAAGTGCGTTATCAACTTGTCAGCAACGAAGAAACACTCAAGAAATATCCCTTTCCATTTTGTCTTGAAATTGGTTATCGCATCTATGGCAAGAAAATCGACGTAACATGGGAAGTAAAGAATACCGGAGAAAAAGAAATGCATTTCCAAATTGGGGCACACCCGGCATTCTGTTATCCGGATTTCGATGCAGCTACAGAAGAGCGGGGTTTCTTTGGCTTTGGAAAAAAGAACAGCCTGAAATATATCCTCATTTCCGAAAAAGGCTGCGCTGATCCGGACACCAAATATCCGTTGAAATTAACTGATGGACTGTTACCTTTAGATATACATACCTTTGATAAAGATGCACTGATATTGGAAAACAGTCAGGTACGGCAGGTTACTCTATATAATAAGGATAAACAACCCTACCTCAGCCTGCATTTCAATGCACCTGTAGTCGGTTTGTGGTCACCTCCTTCCAAGAATGCTCCATTCGTCTGTATAGAACCGTGGTATGGTCGTTGTGACAGAGCACACTATACAGGAGAATATAAAGAAAAGGATTGGATGCAGCATCTGCAGCCCGAAGAAATATTCAGAGGAAAATACACTATTGAAATAGAGGAATAAAAGAGAAATAGACCAATCGGCCTATCATATCCATACCAACTCCGTATCAAAGCCGTACCAACCCCGTGTCTGGTCCAAACGCTTAGGTACGGAGCAAATACGGAGTTGGTACGGCTTTGGTGTAGGTTAGGGATGGTAAAAGAGGTAAAACAGACTAATTTTACTTCAATTTATAAACCTTGAACGAACTTACCGTATAGCTTCCACCTTTAGCATAGAAACTGATGCGGTTATATGGTTCTGATGGAAATACAAGGTTTGTCATTGCAAAACGTCCGTCATCTCCAAATGCTTCAATACTCGATTTATCAATAAAAAGACGTAATGTCATTTCCGAATTATCCTCTATTGGAGCAAAAGTCACTATCGGAAAATCCTGACTGAATGATACGATTCCACTCTTACTACGGTCCATCGCGAATTTCTTCTCTACCAGATTATAATAGATATCCACTTCTTCTCCTTTTGAATTAAATAGTTGGAAACCTACAATCTCAGCATTCCGGTTCTTAATTGTCATTTCAATTTCATATGTACCCGTATTATCGGAAAGCAGCTTATCCAGGTTATAGGTACGGTCTACTTTGAAGGAATGTTTCTTTTCTTCTTTTCCACGCAGTTTCAGCAGTTCTTTAGCTGGAGAAGATTTCAGATATGTTTCACCGGCCGAAGTATAGAGGCTCAAGTCACGGGGAATAGAGTTACCACTGCGATATTGAGTAGTAGGTACATTGTTGGCATATTGCCAGTTACTCATCCACGCCAATGCAATATGACGCCCTTCGGGTGCATTGCTCCAGGTCACGGTAGCATAATGATCCTTTCCCCAGTCCATCCATTTAGTAGCTTTGGGTGATTCGTTTACAAATCTCTTTCCATCAAAAGTACCTACAAAATATTGGGTAGCGCTACCACCGAAAGGCCCTCCGGGGTTAATGTTACAAATCAATACCCACTTCTTCAGTTCAGTACCCTCGATGGGCAATTCAATCAGATCAGGACATTCCCATACGCCGCCATGAGCACCCTGGCCTTCACCAAAACTACTTTCATAAGACCAGTCTTTCAGATTAGCAGAAGAATAGATTTGCATTTCCTGTCCCACAGCAAGAATCATAATCCATTTATCGGTAGCATCATGCCAGAATACTTTCGGATCGCGGAAGTCACGCTGGGTAGAGGTCAAGATAGGATTACGTGCATACTTCTTGAATGTCCTACCATTATCTAGGCTATAAGCCATGCTCTGTACCTGACGATCGCTGGCCGAAGTATAGAAAGCTACGATTGCACCGGCACCAAAGCCTGCCGTATTATCTTTATCAACCACACATGAACCACTGAATATGGTTCCCAATGCATCGGGTGCAATGGCTACCGGCTGATGTTCCCAACTTACAAGATCTGTACTAGTGGCATGTCCCCAATGCATATTTCCCCACATTGAACCATAAGGATTGTATTGATAGAACAGATGGTAAACACCATCTTTATACACCATGCCATTCGGATCATTCATCCAGCCATATTGGGGAGTAAAGTGATAAAGCGGACGGAAGTTCTCACGGTTTGTCGTATCGAACTCATCAGAAAGCTTCATTTCATCCCAGCAAATAGCCGTATCAGGAATCAACTGGAAGTTAAAGGAAAGTGATTTATTATCAAATCCGGAGAGATCTACCGGAACAAAGTAGTCTACTTTATTTGTAGCCAGACGAACATTCATGTTGCGTACTACATCATTGTCTGCTATCATATACAGTTTTGCTTCTGGAGAAGCCTCCTCTACGGGAAGCAACAGGAATTTCTTTTGATTTTCAATCTGGACAATGCTCTGTCCGTCACCTAAATGTTTAATCACGAAAGGAGGGTTAATAGCTTGGCACGAAAAGACCGACCAAATTGTACCTATTATAAAGGTAAGGGTCCATCGGACGGTCAACAAATTATTTTTTAAGTTCATGATGTTTTTGGGTATTACATTTAATTAATAATGGGTTGCTCGGGAAAGCACTTTGCAAAGGAAGCGAATAAAACAGAAATAGCCTGCCATTTATGTTTCATAAGCTGGTAATTTTGATACCTGCCCTCTATTTTGTTACAAATATACCAGCTTATGAAACATAAATTACAGGCTCTTGTCATAGAATTCCTTTTCTTTGCAACATCAAAACATCACTCGGGAAAGCATGTTTTGAGAGGTAATCCACAGCGATTACAAAATGAAAAGCATATTAATTAAAATCTAAAAACATGGAAGGCATAAAAAGATCACTTCTATTTGCACTCTTTCTTATTATATGTACAATGGTTCAGGCCCAACGCCTGACTGTACAAGGAAAAGTGATTTCCAAGACTGACGGAGAGCCTATTATTGGCGCAACCGTCATAGAAACTAACCAGACAGGCAACGGTACCATAACTAATATTGACGGTGACTTTACACTATCTGTACCACAAGGTGCGGAACTTACTATTTCGTATATCGGCTTCAAGACAGTGAATGTGAAAGCACAAGCTACACTGAACATTACTCTGGAAGAAGAATCCGAATTACTGCAGGAAATTGTAGTCACTGGTTATACCACTCAACGCAAAGCTGACCTGACCGGAGCTATCTCCGTAGTCAGCATGGATGAAATTGCCAAGCAAAATGAAAACAATCCGATCAAGGCATTACAGGGACGTGTGCCGGGTATGAACATCACAGCTGACGGTAATCCCAGTGGAAATGCTACAGTACGCATCCGCGGTATCGGAACTCTGAACAACAATGACCCTCTTTATATTATTGATGGTGTCCCTACCAAATCGGGTATGCACGAACTGAACGGTAATGACATCGAATCCATTCAGGTATTGAAGGACGCAGCTTCTGCTTCTATCTATGGTTCGCGTGCTGCAAACGGTGTTATCATCATCACTACGAAGAAAGGTAAAGAAGGACAGATAAAGATTAACTTCGATGCTTCTATCGCCGCTTCCATGTATACCAATAAGATGGAAGTACTAAATGCAGAAGAATATGGTCGTGCCATGTGGCAGGCTTACGTAAACGAAGGGCAGGACCCCAATACCAATGCACTGGGTTATAAGTATAGTTGGGGTTACGATGCAAACGGTTATCCTCAACTGAACAACATCAGCATGTCCAAATATCTGGATTCCGCCAACACTGTGCCGGCTGCCGATACTGACTGGTTTGACGAAACCACCCGTACAGGTATTATCCAGCAGTACAATGTATCAGTAAACAATGGTTCGGAAAAGGGGTCTTCTTTCTTTTCCCTGGGTTATTATAAGAATATAGGTATCATCAAGGACAGCGACTTCGAGCGTTTCTCTGCCCGTATGAACTCTGATTACAACTTGATTGGCAAATTCTTGACCATAGGAGAACATTTCACCCTGAACCGTACTTCGGAAGTACAGGCACCGGGCGGATTCCTGCAGAATGTATTGCAATTCAATCCTTCACTGCCGGTTTATGATATCAATGGAGAATATGCCGGTCCGGTAGATGGATACCCTGACCGCGAAAACCCCGTGGCAAGACTGGATCGTAACTCCGATAATCGCTATATTTACTGGCGTATGTTTGGTGATGCCTACATTAATCTCAATCCCTTCAAAGGATTCAATGTACGCTCCACCTTCGGATTGGATTATGCACAAAAATCACAACGCATCTTCACCTATCCCATCACCGAAGGTAATGTGACAAATGATAAGAATGCCGTAGAAGCCAAGCAAGAACACTGGACGAAATGGATGTGGAATGCCATCGCTACCTACAATCTGGAAATTGGCAAACACCGTGGTGACGCCATGGTAGGTATGGAGTTGAACCGCGAAGACGATATCAATTTTTCGGGTTATAAAGAAGACTATTCCATCCTGACGCCTGACTATATGTGGCCGAATGCCGGTTCCGGTACGGCTCAAGCTTATGGCTCGGGTGAAGGTTATTCACTGGTTTCTTTCTTCGGAAAACTGAATTATACGTATAATGATAAATATCTGCTCTCTATGACAGTACGCCGTGACGGTTCTTCACGTTTCGGTAAGAATAACCGCTATGCCACATTCCCTTCCTTCTCACTGGGATGGCGCCTGAACCGTGAAAAGTTCATGCAGAGCCTCAGTTGGATTGACGACCTGAAAGTCCGCGGCTCATGGGGCCAGACCGGTAACCAGGAAATCTCGAACATTGCCCGCTATACTATTTACGTTCCCAACTACGGTGTGACAGAATCAGGCGGTCAAAGCTACGGTACTTCCTATGACATTGCCGGAACCAATGGCGGCAGTATCCTTCAGTCCGGATTCAAACGTAACCAAATTGGTAACGATAACATCAAATGGGAAACAACCACACAGATCAACCTGGGCCTTGATTTCTCAATTCTCAAACAATCTCTTTACGGCTCATTCGACTGGTTCTACAAAAAGACAACGGATATCCTGGTACAGATGGCTGGTATCGCCGCTATGGGCGAAGGAAGCAGCCAATGGATCAATGCTGGAGAAATGAAGAACGTGGGCGTTGAACTGAATCTCGGTTATCGTAATCAAACTGCATTCGGATTGAAGTATGACCTGAATGCCAACATAGCCACTTACCGGAATGAAATTACAAAACTGCCTACTACAGTAGCAGCCAATGGTACTTTCGGAGGTAACGGTGTACAAAGCGTAATCGGACATGCCAATGGTTCACAAGTTGGTTATGTAGCCGACGGCATCTTCAAATCACAGGAAGAGATTGATAACCACGCCACTCAGGAAGGTGCCGGAATAGGCCGTATCCGCTGGCGCGACCTGGATCACAACGGCATCATCAACGAGAAAGACCAACAATGGATTTATGATCCGACACCAGACTTCAGCTATGGTCTGAACATCTACCTTGAATACAAGAATTTCGACCTCACCATGTTCTGGCAAGGTGTTCAGGGAGTAGACGTTATCAGCGACCTGAAGAAAGAGACAGACCTTTGGAGTGGACTCAACATTGGTTTCCTGAACAAAGGTAAGCGAGTACTCGATGCATGGTCGCCCACCAACCCGAACTCTACCATTCCTGCATTGTCGCGCAGCGATACAAACAATGAGAAGCGTGTTTCCACTTATTTCGTTGAGAATGGTTCATTCTTGAAGTTACGCAATATACAGTTGGGCTACAACGTTCCGAAAACCTTTGCCCAGAAGATGAAGATGGAGCGCCTGCGCTTCTACCTGAGTGCACAGAACGTATTCACCATCAAGAGTAAGGAATTCACCGGAGTAGATCCTGAAAATGCCAACTATGGCTACCCCATCCCGATGAATATAACTTTCGGTATTAATGTAGGCTTTTAACAATAAAATCAGTTACTTATGAAAAAGTTAATATATACAGCAATCTTAGGTCTTTCACTGATGTGCGGCAGTTGTACCGACTTTCTGGAAGATCAGCTCCCCCAGGGAACCATCAGCGACGAACAGCTGAAGAACCCGGCATACATCGACAACCTGGTGATCTCTGCTTATGCAGTATGGATTACCGCCGAAGATATCAACTCTTCCTTCTCCATGTGGAATTATGACGTACGTTCGGATGACGCTTATAAAGGCGGAAACGGTACGGAAGACGGTGATGTATTCCACTCACTGGATATCTCGCAAGGTATTATGACTACGGCATGGAACATCAGCGATATGTGGCAGCGTCTCTACAACTGTATCTCACGTGTCAATACAGCTTTGCAACTGTTGGAACAAGTGGATGAACACACCTATTCACTGAAGCAGCAACGCATTGCCGAAATGAGATTCCTCCGTGCACATGGTCATTTCTTGCTGAAACGCCTGTACAAGAAGATCCCGTTTGCCAACGATGCCAACTTGTCACCGGAAGAATACAACTATCTCTCCAACACTACTTACAACAATGACGAAGGCTGGCAACAAATTGCAGACGATTTCCTGTTTGCTTATGATAACCTTCCCGTGAAGCAGGCAGACAAAGGTCGTCCCGCCAAAGCCGCAGCAGCTGCCTATCTGGCAAAGACTTATCTGTACAAAGCTTATCATCAGGATAATGCAGACAGCCACGAAGTGACAAGCCTCAGCACAGAAGACTTGGTGAAAGTAGTGCAATACACGGACAATGCCATCATGTCGGCAGGCGGCTACGGGCTGGAATCGGATTTCCACAACAACTTCCGCCCGGAACCTCAATATGAAAATGGTATAGAATCCCTGTGGGCCATGCAATACTCCATGAACGACGGTACTAATAACGGTAATTGTAACTGGTCTTACGGTCTGATTGTTCCCAACATTCCGGGAGTTACCGATGGTGGTTGCGACTTCTACAAACCGAGCCAGAATCTGGTGAACGCATTCAGGACAGATGCCAACGGACACCCCCTGCTGGATTCCTTTAACAATACTGATTACAATTCACAATCCGATTATGCTGACCCACGCCTCTTCCTGACAGTAGGTATGCCGGGATTCCCTTATGAATTCAATAAGAACTATATGATGGATCAGTCGACTACCTGGAGTCGTAGCAACGGACTTTACGGATACTACATAACCCTGAAACACAATGTAGACCCGGATGGCGATTACCTGATAAAGGGTGCCTGGTGGGGTTCTCCAATGAACCGTATCGTACTGCGCTACTCGGATGTATTGTTGATGCGTGCCGAAGCACTGATCCAACTGAACGATGGACGTATCGCCGAAGCTATCAGCCTGATTAACGAAGTACGCAACCGTGCCAAACAAAGTACAGCCATAATTGCCGACTACGAAATGGAATATGGCGTACGTTTCAACGTTCAGCCCTATACGGGGAGCTACTCACAAGCAGATGCCTTGAAATTGCTGAAGTTTGAACGTCGTGTAGAACTGGCTCTGGAATCAGAACGCTTCTTTGACCTGGTAAGATGGGGTGAAGCCGCCGAGGTACTGAATAAGTTTTATGCCGAGGAAGCTGCCGACTGCACCATCTACACGAATGCCTCGTTCACTAAAAATAAAAACGAATATCTTCCTATTCCGTTTGCACAGATGAGTGCCAGCAACGGAAATTATACGCAGAATTGTGGTAACTGGTAACCTTATAAAAAAAGAAGAACATTATGAAATCAATACAGAATAAACTAAATCTGCTTGTACTGGGAATCGTCCTGCTGTTAGCATTCCCGGGATGCAGCGATGATAATACATCCGATTTAAAACTGGACGGAGACACATGGCTTACCACCTTTGAACTGAATAACGCCTATATGGGAGTGATAGACCGGACCAATAAGACCGTGACCGTTGCAGTGCCCGAAATATACGATACTGATGCAATGAAAGTCACCGATATCGAAGTATCCGAAGGTGCCGAGGCTTCTGTTAAAGCAGGCGATGTGCTGAACTTCTCATTCCCCCAAGTGATAAAAGTGACTAATGGAAACGTATTCCTGGATTATACAGTCAATATCAAGCATGATGAAGCGCGGATACTCTCCTTCAAACTGAATGACGCTTATGCCGGAGTTATCGACCAGTCTAAACGTACCATCACCGTACGTGTGCCAAGCTCAGTCAATATCAAAAATATGGTTCCGGTCATTACAACTTCGGCAGGAGCCATCGTAATGCCGGCATCCGGCCAGGCTATTGACTTCAGTAATCCTGTAGAATTCACTGTTTCATACAACACCGCATCCGCCGTTTATACGGTAACGGTTATCCCGACCGATGCACCGAGCGCCGTATATGTAGGTCTGGCAGCTACATTAAATGAACTAAATCCGGAAGAAAAAGAAGCGGCAACCTGGATGCTGAACAATGTTGCCAATTCTCAGTATATCTCATTCGAAGATGTGCAGGCAGGAAGAGTAGACCTGAGCGAGTGCGAAATCATGTGGTGGCATCTGCATATAGACGGCGGCATCGACAACATGGATAAGTTCGAAAAGGCAGCGCCTGCAGCAATCAGTGCATTGGTGAAGATGAAAGACCTTTATAACAATGGCATGAACCTGTTGCTTACCCGCTATGCCACTTACTATGCTGCCAAGCTGGGGGCTACCTTGGACGGCAACAACCCAAACAACTGTTGGGGACAATCAGAAGAATCCGGTGAAATAGTAGGCGGTGCATGGAACTTCTTTATCCAAGGACACGAGTCGCACGCTCTCTACCAGAATTTGGCGATGAACAACGGTGAAACGAACAAGGTCTATACCTTCGATACCGGCTACCGGACCACCAACAGTACGGCACAATGGCACATCGGTTCCGACTGGGGTGGCTATGCCACAAATGAAGTATGGCGTACCAATCATGGTGGCGTTGATCTGGGTTATGGTGGCGATGGTGCTATCGTGGCATGGGAATATCTGTCCGAAGGTTCTCGCGGAAGCATCGTATGTATCGGCTCAGGATGCTACGACTGGTATGCCTACGGCATAGATGCTTCGGCGGACAAATACCACGGCAATGTGGCTAAACTGACAAAGAATGCAATTGACTATTTAACGGGTAAATAAAACTAATATATGAAAACAATGATATATTCACTCACACTGGCTGCTCTGATGATTACTTCTTTCAGCAGCTGTAGCGATGACAATGATCCGGTTTTAACTCAGAAGGACTGGGACGGAACCACCACTTATTTTGCTTCGGCAGATGCCATGAAGTTTGATACTTACTATAAGCCATCTGTTGGTTATGTAGGCGATCCGATGCCTTTCTATGATCCGCAGGCAAAAGATTTCAAGATTATGTATCTACAGGAGTACCGTCCGAACCAGGCAGGCACTTACCACCCGATATGGGCAGTAAGTACTCAGGACGCTGCTTCATACAGATCTATGGGTGAACTGATCTCTTGCGGAGGATTGTCGGAGCAGGATGCTGCTATCGGAACGGGTAGTACTATTTATAATCCTTCGGATAAATTGTACTATACCTTCTACACAGGTAACAAATATCAGCCTACTTCTTCCGAGAACGGTCAGGTAGTGATGTATGCTACTTCACCCGACTTCAAGACCTGGACCAAGAATCGCACTTTCTATCTGAAAGGTGACACTGACGGATACAGCAAGAATGATTTCCGCGATCCCTTCGTTTTTGAAGGTGAAGATGGAAAATACCACATGCTTGTTTCCACTACCAAAAGCGGTAAAGGTGTGCTGGCCGAATATACTTCTACGGATATGAAAAGCTGGGAACATGCAGGTGTGTTCATGACCATGATGTGGGATCGCTTTTACGAATGTCCCGATGTCTTCAAGATGGGAGACTGGTGGTATCTGGTCTACTCGGAGATGCATGCAGCCATACGCAAAGTTCAATATTTCAAGGGGCGTACATTGGAAGAGCTGAAAGCAACTACCGCCAATGATGCCGGCATCTGGCCCGACAGCCACGAAGGTTTCCTTGACTCCCGCGGTTTCTATGCAGGCAAGACGGCTTCGGACGGAACTAACCGCTACATTTGGGGATGGTGCCCTACTCGCTCGGGTAATGACAATACTGCCGTAGGAGCTTCTCCGAACGAACCGGAATGGGCAGGAAGCCTGGTTGCTCACAAAGTCATCCAGCATGCGGATGGTACTTTGACTTTAGGCTTAGTAGAAGGTATCAGCCAGAAATATGCCACTGCCTCTGCCGTAAAAGTGATGGAAAAAAGTAACGGAGTATCAGAAAGCAACGGTAACTATACTCTGACGGATAACGATTATATCCTATTCAATCGCTTAAATGTAAATAACAAGATTTCATTCACCGTAAAGACGGCAGGTGATGCAGATAGATTCGGTATCTCTCTGGTACGCAGCACGGACTCCAAGAAGTACTATACCATCGTCGTAAACCCGGAAGACAACAACAATAAGCGGAAGATAAACTTCGAAGAAGAAGGTGAAGATGGTAAAGGATTCATTGACGGAATAGACGGTTATCTGTTCGACAGACCTGCTGATAATACTTATAATGTAACGATCTGTACGGATAACTCTGTCTGCGTGGTTTATATCAATGACAATGTGGCTTATACGAATCGCATTTACGGGATACAGAAGAATCTGTGGTCTATCAACAGCTATTCGGGAAGTGTGGAAGTCAGCAACGTGAAGGTCAGCCACTACTAAGCGGAGAAACGTAGCTAATTTTTACCTTCGTTATATATTTCCCCGAAGACCGTCTGGAATATATTCTGAGAGGGGGAATAATCAGTATACGACTGAATAGGGATGAGTATACGACTGAACCCTATTCAGTCGTATACTGAATCCCATTCAATCCGGCACTGAACTTACAAATGCCGGAGAAGCATTATATTTTGTGTAATTTTCGTACGCTTATGAATTAATGCTCCTCTTTAGATAACCATATACTAAAGAAAAGGTCGTACACCTGATAAAAGTCACGCTCTTTTGTAATGAAATCCTTATCAAGCAATCCTGCCAACGCTGAGCGCACAGAACTGGGAGATACCAATCCATGACGTTTAGAAAAGGCACCGGAAACTACATTGCGCGCCTGTCCTTCCCGATTGATGGCAATTAGTACTTGTTTCTGTTTTTCGGGCAGTTGGTATAGTAATTCGGCATAAGTATCTGCCGTGAAGTTAACAATGTAGTTGATGGCGTCTTCTATCATTTCCATACCACATGTAGCTCCCTCAGGAGTTTTCAGAAAAAGGATATTCATTATTTTCTGCAAGTAGAAAGTACCACCACGAAAACGGTCGTAAAGCGCATTCACCACCTCAGGCAAAAGTACCTTTTTATGTTCCCGAAAATGACGGATAGCAAACTCTGTATACTTTTCAAGAGGGATAGGAGCTGTCTCTTATACACATCTCCGAGCCCACG
>ENA-OZSI01000408-OZSI01000408.1-human-gut-metagenome-genome-assembly--contig:-NODE-408-length-12251-cov-4.747212_pt1 | contig 12251 bp, 4 predicted proteins | sample MGYA00244125_ERZ653972 | MGnify/ENA primary metagenome ERZ653972 (study PRJEB26926, sample SAMN06164401) | human gut metagenome | biome: ENVO:00009003; feature: ENVO:2100002; material: ENVO:00002003... | reverse complement strand
GGCAGCGTCAGATGTGTATAAGAGACAGTTGCTATACGTGTCGTGAATTTATGTAAATATCTTAAAAAGGAAAAGCAGGAATATGAGATATCCAAACAATTAGTTCGTTCAGGTACAGCAATAGGTGCTTTACAACGCGAAGCTATGCATGCTGAAAGTCAGGCGGATTTTATTCATAAGTTTGCTATTGCGCAAAAAGAATGTAATATTACTCGTAGTATTAAAACTGCGAAAAGTCATATACCTAGCTAATAATCCTATCATCTTACCATCTTATCATCCTATCATTCAAAATAATATGAAGATAAATAAATATAGTCTTAATAACGGTCTGCGACTGGTGCATTACCAGGATCTCAGTACTCAGATGGTAGCACTGAACATCGTTTATGATGTAGGTGCCCGGGACGAACATCCCGAACATACTGGCTTTGCCCATTTGTTCGAACATCTGATGTTTGGCGGTTCTGTGAATATACCCGACTATGATGCTCCTTTGCAGTCGGCAGGTGGCGAAAACAATGCCTGGACGAACAATGACATTACAAACTATTACCTCACTGTTCCCAAATCGAATGTAGAGATTGGCTTCTGGTTGGAGTCCGACCGTATGATGGAACTGGCATTCAGTGAACAAAGCCTTGAAGTGCAGCGCGGTGTGGTCATGGAGGAGTTCAAACAGCGTTGTCTGAACCAGCCTTACGGAGATGTGGGACATCTTATCCGTCCGTTGGCTTATGAGGTGCATCCGTACCGCTGGCCTACCATCGGAAAGGATTTATCGCATATTGAACAAGCTACACTGGAGGAAGTGAAGTCATTCTTCTACCGCTTTTATGCACCTAATAATGCTGTACTTGCCGTTACCGGAAATATATCGTGGGAAGAAACTGTCCGATTGACAGAAAAGTGGTTTGGCCCGATTCCCCGCAGGGATGTGCCTGTGCGACAATTGCCGCAGGAACCCGTACAGACAAAGGAACGCAGGCAGGTGGTGAAACGGCCTGTCCCCCTGGATGCGCTGTTTATGGCTTATCACATGTGTAGTCGCGAGCATCCTGACTATTATGCTTTTGATATCCTTTCAGATATCCTTAGTAACGGACGTTCCAGTCGCTTGAACCGGCGGTTGGTGCAGGAACAGAAATTGTTCTCCGGCATAGACGCTTATATTTCGGGTACGCGTGATGCGGGATTGCTGCATATCAGTGGAAAGCCATCAGCCGGAGTATCACTGGAACAGGCTGAGGCCGCTGTACGCAAAGAGTTGCAGGAGTTACAGCAAGTGGCGATAGAAGAACAGGAATTGGAGAAAGTAAAGAATAAGTTTGAATCCACCCAGATATTCGGGAATATCAATTACCTGAATGTAGCCACAAATCTGGCATGGTTCGAATTGGCCGGACAGGCAGAGGATATAGACCGTGAGGTAGAACGGTATCGCGCAGTGACGGCAGAGCAGCTGAAGGCAGTTGCACAAGAGACTTTCCGTGAGGAAAACTCGGTGGTATTATATTATGAGAAAGATAAATGAATAGATTAATTGCTATATACAAGGGGCATTATAAAGCCCTCTTTTACTTAGGACTTCCCATCGTTATCGGCCAGATGGGTGTCATTGTTCTCGGATTTGCCGATACTCTGATGGTGGGACACCACAGTACGGCCGAGTTGGCTGCTGCTTCTTTCACCAATAATCTTTTTACACTTTGCATTATTTTCAGTACCGGTTTCTCTTATGGACTGACGCCTGTGGTGGGTGAGTTCTACGGTAACCGTCGTTTCATGGAGGCCGGACAAGCTTTGCGCTCAAGTCTGCTTGCCAATGTTTTGGTAGCGCTGTTGCTGACACTTATTATGACTGTCGTCTATTTCTGTGTGGAATACATGGGGCAACCCGAAGAACTGATTCCCTTGATAAAACCCTATTTCCTGATTCTGTTAGCATCCCTGGTATTTGTTATGCTATTTAATGGCTTCAAGCAATTTACGGATGGCATCACCCAAACACAGACAGCCATGTGGGTGCTTCTTGGTGGAAATGCATTGAATATCATAGGTAACTATATATTGATTTACGGAAAGTTCGGCTTTCCGGAATTGGGGTTGTTGGGCGCGGGTATCAGTACCCTGTTCTCGCGTATTGTTATGGTCATTGTTTTTGCACTGGTTGTTTTCCGTAGTCGCAGATTCTTAAGATATAAGGCGGGGTTCTTCCGTTTGGGATGGTCGAAACAAATGTTCAGGAGACTGAATGGACTTGGATGGCCGGTCGGCTTGCAGATGGGCATGGAGACGGCTTCATTCAGTCTCAGCACGATTATGGTCGGTTGGTTGGGAACCATTGCTTTGGCATCACATCAGATTATGCTTACTATTTCTCAGTTCACCTTTATGATGTTTTACGGGATGGGGGCGGCGATTGCCGTTCGTGTCAGTAACTTCAAGGGGCAGAACGATATGGTGAATGTCCGCCGTTCAGCATATGCCGGTTATCACCTCATCTTGGCAATGGCGGTGGTGCTTCTGAGTATTGTGTTTCTGTTGCGCAATCAGGTTGGGGGCTGGTTTACAGATAGCGTGGAGGTTTCTGCCATGGTATCTTCTTTGTTCCTTCCATTCCTGGTTTACCAGTTTGGTGACGGATTGCAAATCAGCTTTGCCAATGCCCTGCGTGGTATCGCAGACGTAAAACCGATGATGTTCATTGCATTTATTTCCTATTTTGTTATATCTTTGCCTGTAGGATACTTATGCGGTTTCGTGCTGGGTTGGGGTACGGTCGGCGTATGGATGGCTTTCCCATTCGGACTGACGAGTGCAGGCATTATGCTTTGGCTGCGTTTCCGTTATAAAACGAGATGAAGGAAAGTGATACTATCACCCTATCACTATAATATATAAATATGAATAATGTCTCCAAGAAGAAGATAGCTGCCGGTTATGTGGTCCTGTTGGCAGTCTTGCTTTATTCCCTGTTCTTCGTGCACCGGGAAATGGAGAATCTTATGAGCTCGGATAATAGTGATATCCTGCGTACGGATAGCCTGATAGGGCTTTTGCGGGAAAAAGATGCTAATACGGTCCGCTTGCTGCGTACGCTGAGCGAAGCTAATGACAGCATGATTTCCGCTCGGGAGGTGGAGCAGATTATAGCCGAGCAGGATACCATTATCACCCAACAGCGTGTGCAACGTCGTGTTACTGCTCGTCGTGATACCGTTGTGACTCAACCTAAGAAGAAAGGTTTCTTCCGTCGTCTGGGGGAAGTCTTCGTTCCACCACGCAAAGATTCTGCTGTTCAGGTACAAACTACCCTTGAAGTTGCTACGGATACTGTGCTTGATGCTTATAATCCTGTTGATTCACTGCACGCAAAATTACGTACCGTTGCCCAGCAAAAGAAAGCAACTAATAGTGTGATACAGCGCCGTAAGCGGACTTTGCAACGCCTTGATCATGCGCTGAGTGCCCGTATTGATAGTCTTTTGAAGGGATATGAACAGGAAACTCTGCTGCGTGCCCGTGAAGAGGCCGAGTATCAGAAAGCGGTACGACATCGTTCTGCTACGATTATTTCAGGCATTGCTGCGGGGGCTGTTGCGTTGTCCGTTATCTTTCTTGTCATGATCTGGCGGGATGTTACTCGTAGTAACCGCTATCGGCGTCAGTTGGAAGAAGCTAACCGCTTCGCCGAAGAGTTGCTTGCCTCTCGCGAAAAGCTGATGCTTGCCATTACCCACGATTTCAAAGCTCCCTTAGGTTCTATCATGGGGTATGCAGATTTGCTCTCCCGGCTCACTGTTGACGGACGGCAACGTTTCTATCTTGACAATATGAAAACCTCCTCAGAGCATCTGCTGAAACTGGTTACCGATTTGCTCGATTTTCATCGCCTCGACTTGCACAAAGCTGAGATAAACCGTGTTACTTTCCATCCTGCACGCCTGCTGGAAGAAATATACGTCAGCTTTGAACCGCTGACTTCTGCCAAAGGATTATCTTTGAAATGTGAGATAGACTCCGAACTGAAAGGAACTTTCATCAGTGACCCTTTACGCTTGCGTCAGATTGTCAATAACTTGCTTTCCAATGCAGTGAAGTTCACTTCGGAAGGTGGCATTACGCTGACTGCCAGTTTTGTGCCGAAAGGTGATCCGGCTTTCTCCGGAAATCACTTGAAGCTTTCTGTTATCGATACGGGAAAGGGAATGGAACCCGGTGACCGTGAACGTATCTTCCAGGAATTTACCCGTTTGCCGGGAGCACAGGGAGAGGAGGGATTCGGCTTGGGATTATCTATTGTCCGTATGCTGGTGCAACTGCTGGAAGGGCGTATCGAAGTGGATAGTGTGCTCGGAAAGGGGAGTACGTTTACGTTGCGGGTACCTTTGTATCCGGTGAGAGTTGGGGAAGTTGAGAGTGGAGAGTTGAGAGTTGAGAGTTCTGTGCAGCATGATAGCGCAGCCCCCTATAGCGCAGCCAACTCTCCACTCTCCACTCTCAATTCTCCACTTATTAACCTTCTTTTGATTGATGACGACCGTATTCAGCTCACTCTCACTTCTGCTATGCTTGCACAGAGTGGCATCACTTCTGTTTCTTGTCTGCAATTGGATGAACTGTTGGAAGCCCTCCGCACCGATACTTTCGATGCATTGCTTACCGATGTGCAAATGCCTGCCATGAATGGTTTCGACTTGCTGAACCTGTTGCGTGCTTCGAATATTCCGCAAGCTAAGACTATACCCGTGATTGCTGTGACTGCCCGTAGTGATATGCAACGTGAAGAGTTTCTGAAACATGGTTTTGCCGGAAGCTTGCACAAACCATTTATGGTGAATGAACTGTTGGCAGAATTGGATATTGAAAAGAGAGAAACAGGTCTTGTTACTCCACAGAATCATATAGGAACGAATGCTGTACAGACCGATAAGATTGCAACTGAAGCTGTTCCTGCTTCTGCATTAAATTTCTCTGCTCTCACTGCTTTCTCAGGTGATGATCCTGATGCGGCAAAATCTATTCTGGAAAGTTTTGTCACAGAAACACGCCTGAATGCTGATCGCTTGCGACAGGCATTAGATGTTGAAGATACAGACGGCATTGCCGCCATGGGGCATAAGATGCTTCCCTTGTTTACTTTACTGGGAGCTAACGAACTTGTTGCTTTATTGAAAGAGCTTGAAGCCTCACGCGGGGAAGTATTCAGTGAAAAGATAAAAGAGAAATCTTTCTCAGCACTCGCTCAGATTGAAGATATCGTAGTACAGGTAGAGGAATAAATAGCCTTTTTGTCTTCTACATCAACCAAATGTCGTTAGAATTTGTTTACTTTGTAACGATTTAAACACTGACTATCGATTGACGTCCTAATGAGAAGAAAATGGTTGAAATGGGTGGCGTGGATACTGCTCACCCCTATCATATTGTTTGTAATACTGATGGTATTGCTTTATATCCCTCCCGTACAGAACCTGATACGGAAGCAAGCCACTGCCATCGCATCCGAGGCAACGGGTATGGATATATCTGTTGAGCGCATCGACCTCCGCTTTCCGTTGAACCTGCTGGTACGCGGTGTGCAGGTCATTCAGCCTATACAGGCAGATAAACAAATTTCCTCTGTTCCCGGCGACTCCCTTGCCGTGAAACAGGTTTCCGATACCCTGCTGACACTGGAAAGCCTGAACGTGCGCGTGCAGGCATGGCCGCTGATACGCGGAAAAGTAGAACTGGACGAGGTTACTGTGAACGGAGTTTTCCTAAACTCTGCCGATTTGATAGAGGGTATCCGCATACGTGGTGTGCTGGGGCGTTTCTTCCTTGAAAGTCACGGCATAGACCTGAAGAAAGAAGATGCTGTCATCAACCGTGTGGAACTGAGTGATACTCATATGCTCGTTGTGATGAACGACACTACCACTGCCGAACCGGATACCACGACTGCCGCCCTTAACTGGAAAGTGGCTTTACACAAGTTGGCATTGAAGAACGTTTCCGTTGATTTGCAAATGCCGCTGGATTCCATGCGTCTTGCTGCCCGTCTGGGTGATGCAGAGGTGGATGATGCGGTTGCTGACCTGGGCGGACAGATGTACGGTCTGAAGAAATTTGAATTGAGCAGTACTACGGTTAACTATGATGCGGGTAGCCAATTGCTCAGTGCCATTAATAGCCTGATAGATACCGGTAGTCTTGCGGCTACCGATAGCACCGGTGTGAAACCTGCCCCGGGCTTTGATGCTTCGCACATTGCCTTGCGGGATATTCGCATTGGAGTGGACTCCGTGCTTTATCATGGACGGAACATAAATGCCGTTATCCGGGAATTCTCTATGAACGAGCGTTCCGGCCTGAGCATCACTTCACTGACGGGACGGGTATTTGCTGATTCCACTGTTATTCAGGTGCCTTCTTTAAAATTGCTTACCCCACACAGTGAAATGGATTTCACCGCCCAGACTTATTGGGAATTGGTAGAAATTCCCACTTCCGGACGACTCTCCGCCCGTTTCAATGCCCGCATCGGTAAGCAGGATGTAATGCTCTTTGCAGGTGACTTGCCTGATACATTCAAGGATGCATATCCTTTCCGCCCTCTTACCATCCGTGCCGGTACGGAAGGTAACTTCAAGCAGATGCAGATTTCCCGCTTCAATATCGACCTGCCGGGTGCTTTCACCTTGAATGGTGGTGGTGAGATTTGGAACCTCACCGACAGTTTGACGCGCAACGGAAGCATTGACTTTGATATCCGGACACAGAATCTGAATTTCCTTACCGGATTGACAGGTGTCACCCCCGACGGTTCTATTGTTGTGCCGGACAGTATGCACCTTGCTGCGCGACTTGGTTTGGATGGCCCCAATTATGATGCCAGCCTGAAATTGAAAGAATGCGAAGGGCTGTTGAATCTGCTGGCTCGTTACAACACTTCTACCGAAGCCTATCAGGCAGACCTTCATGTGGATGCCTTGCAAGTGCACCACTTCTTGCCTAAAGATTCTATCTATACACTTTCGGCTAAGATTGCCGCCAAAGGAAAAGGATTCGATCCCGCCAATCACCGTACCGTGGCTGCTGTACAAGCTTCTCTCGGTGAATTACAATACGGACACTGGAATATCTCCGGCATCGACCTGACAGCCGGATTGAAATCCGCTCTTGCCACTGTACACATGACGAGCGACAATGCCCTGCTGAAGATGCAGGCGGATGCGGATATGCGTCTTGACCGTAAATACTTGGATGGCAAGGTGGCTATGAATGTGGAGAATGTCGGTCTGCATGAGTTAGGTATTTCTCCTAAACCATTGAAGCATCCTTTCGCTTTCACTCTCGGTGCCGAAGCACGCCATGACTCTATCAAGATGAACATGGATGCAGGCGACCTCGACTTTCAGTTCCGTGCCCGCAGCACCTTGCAGAAACTGATGGATCAAGGTACTGTCTTTGCCACACTTCTTACCCGGCAGATAGAATTGAAGCAACTCGACCATGCAGAATTACGGAAAGCACTGCCCTCAGCCGGTATGCAACTGAAAGCCGGTAAGCAGAATCCTGTCAGTTATTTCCTGGCAACCAAGGATATTTCTTTTGATGACTTTATATTGCGTTTTGGCACCACACCCCGACGTGGTATCAACGGACGAACTGCTATACATGGTCTGCGTATGGACTCCTTACAACTGGATACCATTTTCTTTGCTATCAGCCAGGACACTGCACGCATGAAGTTGCAGGGGGGTGTTATAAATGGACCAAAGAACCCTCAGTTTGTCTTCCGCAGTACACTGACGGGTGAAATCCGTAATGAAGATGCCGAACTGACCCTGAATTATGTGGATGCGAAGGGAGATACCGGACTTGATCTGGGTATCAATGCCCGTCCTTTGATAGAGGGCCGGGGTAGGGGTAATGGTATTGCCTTCCGCCTGACACCTGCCGAGCCTATTATTGCTTTCCAGAAGTTCCACTTTGTAGATAACAGCGATTGGATTTATCTGCACAAGAATATGCGCGTCTACGCTAATGTCGACATGGACAGTGAGGACGGACTCTGCTTCCGTATGCAGTCCGACCGGTCTGACACTGTCTCTTTACAGAATATAAATCTGGAATTAATCCGTTTCCGCTTGGATAAACTAAGTGGCATTCTGCCTTATATGCCCCGTATCACGGGACTTTTTTCTGCGGAAGCAAACTATATACAAACAGCAACCTCCCTGCAAGTTTCCGCTGAAGCCGGTGTGGAAAAGCTGACTTACGAACGCCAGCCGGTAGGTAACATCGGACTGGGCGCCACATGGCTTCCGGGTGATAAAGGCACGCACTATCTGAATGCCTATTTCCGGTCGGGAGATCAGGAGGTGCTGACTGCCGATGCCGTATTAACTCAGAAGAACGGACGTGATTCGCTTGAAGTCAACACCACTTTCGAGCATTTCCCGCTTTCCCTTGCCAATGCCTTTATGCCCGATCAGGTCGTTACTTTCACAGGTGACATTGACGGTGGACTTTATATCAATGGAGATATGGAGAAACCAAAGATGAGCGGCGATCTTTCATTAGACAGTGTCTCTGTCTACGCCCGTCAGGCAGGTGCTCGCTACTGGTTCGACAATCGTCCGTTGAAGATAGAGAATAACCAGCTTATATTTAATAAGTTTGCTATATATACCACCAGTCGTAACCCCTTCACGATAGACGGAAACGTGGACTTCCGGAATATGGACCGACCGACAGCAAACCTGACCTTGCGTGCACAGAATTATACTCTGCTCGATGCACCCCGCACACGCGAGAGTATGCTTTACGGTAAAATCTTCGTGGACCTGAACGCTACCGTACGCGGTCCGCTGGATGGACTGACCATGCGCGGAAACATGAATCTGCTGGGTAATACGGATGTAACCTATGTGCTGACCGATTCGCCCTTGACAGTAGAAGACCGTTTGGGTGAACTCGTTACATTCACTTCCTTTACGGATACTACTTCGGTACAGGCAACGGAAGTTCCCACTATGTCGCTTGGCGGTATGGACATGTTGATGTCTGTGCATATTGATGATGCCGTACGCTTACGTGCCGATCTCAGCCCTGACCGCAGCAGCCGTGTGGAATTGGAAGGTGGAGGTGACCTGAATCTGCAATATACTCCGCAAGGCGATCTCACATTGTCCGGTCGCTATACGCTGATCGGTGGTATGATGAAATATGCCCTGCCCGTTATTCCTCTGAAAGAGTTCCAGTTTGTCAACGGAAGCTATGTGGACTGGACGGGTAATCCGATGAACCCTTCGCTCAACCTGACTGCTACGGAGCGTGTCCGCGCTTCCGTATCCGATGGTGATGACGGTGGTTCGCGTATGGTGAACTTCGACGTTTCCATCAGCATCAAGAATCGTTTGGAGAACCCTGATTTGAGTTTTAATCTGAGTGCCCCTGAAGATGCCACTGTGCAGGGTGAGCTGGCAGGAATGAGCGCCGATGAACGAAGCAAGCAGGCCATCACCATGCTTGCCACCGGTATGTATCTTTATAACAGCGGAAAAGGTGGTGGTTTAACCATGGGTTCCGCACTGAACAGTGTGCTGCAAAGCCAGATTAATTCACTGACCGGGAACCTGAAGAATGCTTCCCTCAGTGTGGGTATTGAAGACCGTACTGCCGCCGAAACGGGCGATAAACAGACGGACTACAGTTTCCGCTATTCGCAGCGTTTCTTCAATGATCGTGTACAGATCATTATCGGTGGAAAAGTGTCCAGTGGCGCCAATGCAACGAATGACGTAGAATCGTTCATCGATAATATTTCTTTGGAATATCGTCTGGATAATAGTGGTACACGCTATGTCCGCGTATTCCACAACAAGAACTATGAAAGTGTGCTCGACGGTGAGATAACCGAGACAGGTGTCGGCCTTGTGCTTCGCCGGAAAATGGACCGCCTGAGTGAGCTGTTCATATTCAAGAGAAAGAAGAAAGTAGAACCTGTAAGCGAATAGTGTAAAAGAAATAGCAATAGTATGATGCCTCTCGAATCATTCTCAGTTCTCCTCCTCCCGGGAGGAGGAGTACCCGAAGGGGGAGGTGGTAGGCACATACATAAATTCTTAATACATAGAAGAATAAAATGAAGAAACTTGTATATATACTCCTTGCAACCCTGCTTCTGGCAGCCTGCTCCACTACTAAGCACCTGCCTGAAGGCGAAGTGCTCTACACCGGTCAGAAGCCGATGATTGTAGAGAACCGCTCCGATACCAAGGTAGGCGAGACCGCTATGGAAGAAGTGGAAGCCGCCCTTGCCAAAGCCCCCAATAACTCTCTGCTCGGTAGTTCCGAATACCGCATTCCTTTCCCTTTCGGACTGTGGGTGTACAATGGTTTTGGAAAGTACAAGAAAGGTTTCGGAAAGTGGATATTTAACCGCTTTGCCGCTACTCCCGTGCTCATATCCTCCGTTAATCCGGACATCCGACAGAAAGTAGCGACAAATATCCTGCACGATTATGGGTACTTTAATGGTACAGTAAGCTATCAAACTTTCGTTAATCCCAAGGACAGTCTGAAAGCCAAGTTGCAATATACGGTCGATATGCGCAACCCGTACTTTATTGATACCGTTTATTATAGGGGATTCAACAGTACCACCATGCAGATTATCAACCTCGGTCGCCGTCGCTCCCTGATCAGCCCGGGTGAACAGTTCAATGTTACCGATCTTGATGGTGAGCGTACCCGCATCAGCGGCCTGCTGCGTAATATGGGGTATTACTATTTTCGCCCTGACTATCTGACTTACCAGGCTGATACAACCCTCGTTCCCGGTGGGCACGTCAGCCTGCGCATGATCCCCGTTCCCGGTATGCCGAAGGATGCCGAACGTCCTTTCTTCGTAGGTAAAACCAATTTCTACCTCCAAGGGCCACAAGGACAAATGCCCAATGACAGTCTCTACTACAAGACTTTTTGGATACACTATTACGATAAACTGAAGATACGTCCCAATATGCTTCACCGTTGGCTGAACTACCAAGGTTATCAACGGAAACGGCAGGAACTGGACAAGGGAGGTATGCGCCGTCGTCCGGAAAAGTTGTATAGCCAGTATCGGCAAACACGTATCCAGGAGCGTCTGGCAAGTGTAGGTATTTTCCGTTATCTGGAGATGCAGTACACGCCCCGCGATACAGCGCTCGTTTCCGATACGTTGGACGTGAATATCCGTGCTATGCTGGATAAACCGTATGATGCCGAACTGGACTTCAATGTTACGATGAAAAGTAATAACCAGACCGGCCCCGGTGCCGCCTTCACCGTAACGAAGAACAACGTCTTCGGCGGTGGTGAAACCTGGAATGTGAAAGTAAACGGCTCTTATGAATGGCAGACGGGTAAGAACAGCAGTTCGCTGATGAATAGTTACGAGTTGGGCTTATCTTCTGCACTTACCTTTCCGCGTATCGTCTTTCCCCGGATGGGTACCAAGGAATATGACTTCCCGGCTTCCACTACCTTCCGTGTCTATATAGACCAGATGAACCGTGCCAAGTACTATAAACTGCTTGCGTTCGGTGGAAACGTTACGTATGACTTTCAGCCTGTGCCTACCCGGAAACATAGTATTACGCCCTTCCAACTGACATTTAACGTGTTGCGTAATCCGACTGCGGCTTTTGAGGAAATACAAGCTCAGAATCCGGCCCTTTACATCAGCCTCCGTAATCAGTTTATTCCTAAAATGGAATATACATACACTTATGATAATGCTTCTCTCCGCACAGTCCGTAACCCCATTTGGTGGCAGACTACATTCGGCTCTGCCGGTAACCTGACCTCTTTGGTTTACAAGGCATTCGGACAGTCGTTCAGCAAAGAAGATAAGAAACTGCTGGGAGTTCCTTTCGCACAATTCCTGAAGCTGAATTCGGAGTTCCGTTATCATTACAGGATAGATAAGAATCAGATGATTGCTTCCCGTATTGCAGGAGGATTTATCTGGTCCTATGGAAATGCGACGACTGCACCATATACCGAACAGTTCTACATAGGTGGTGCCAACAGTATCCGTGCCTATTCTGCACGCAGTATCGGCCCCGGTGGCTATCCACCCGATAAAGAGAAAAAGTATTCCTATATCAACCATGTGGGTGATATCCGTATGGAAGCAAACGTGGAATATCGTTTCCGTATTCCTGTCTCTTATACACATCTCCGAGCCCACGAGACCCTAAGACATCTCG
>ENA-OZSI01000360-OZSI01000360.1-human-gut-metagenome-genome-assembly--contig:-NODE-360-length-13021-cov-4.047509_pt1 | contig 13021 bp, 9 predicted proteins | sample MGYA00244125_ERZ653972 | MGnify/ENA primary metagenome ERZ653972 (study PRJEB26926, sample SAMN06164401) | human gut metagenome | biome: ENVO:00009003; feature: ENVO:2100002; material: ENVO:00002003... | reverse complement strand
TGATTATGCTCTTGCGAAGCTGGATTACTCATCTTTCACAGTTATCCTGCCTTCCATACGGGAAGTAATCTTCTTGCCGGCAGCAGTCTGTTGTTCCACATAGTCCATAAACAAGCCACGCAAAGTAGCCCCATCCGGACATTCACGTTTCTCAGCTTGCGGCAGGGCAGTCATACCATCATTTCCGTCTGCCAGGTAATCAATGGTAGCAATTGTATAAAGCTGTTCATCCTCTATCGGACGGCCTGCAACCGTGCCTTCCAATAGTTTTCCGTCTTTCGTTATCAGAAGCTGTATCCCACTGACACCTTGGCCGTGACATGCTGCAATATTATTGAACAATTCTTTCAGATAAACTCCTTTCATGGTCAATACACAAAGAGAGTTTTCGAAAGGCAATATCTCATAAATATTTTCGCAAGTAATAGGACCTTCAGTCAATACATTACGCAAGCCACCCATATTTATTAACCCCATATCGGCAGGCTTACCCAATACTTGTCCGGCTGCATTACGTAGAACATCCGCTACCAGATTAGAAAGCAGACTTTCGGGTGCTCCTTTGTCCATGCTCACTTCTGCAGTACCTACCACACGGAGCATGATGCTGTCAACCTTTGCCTTATAGGGAGCAAGCAATGCCATTGCTTCAGAATCAGGATTTACATCCCAGGTAGAATCAATCGCCACCATCGTACCCTCCGCCTTCGTCACCTTATACGCAGGATGACAAGAGCTTAGCAAGAATACAGCTATCCAAAGTACACCGGGAATAAATTTCAAAGTCATTCTTTTCATTTCGTTTGTTTTTTTAAATTGCTACAAATATAACGAATTGTCTTTCTTATCCCATCCTGACGGGAAGAAAAAGAATGAGCTTTTTCATTTTCAGGCACATTTTTAAGTTTCGAGATATTTCCACGTCAAACAGATTACACTTCTTCAGGCTGTACACGAGATATACTTGCTCCGTACCAAATCCGGGATTTCTTCGGTCAGAGGTACTTCTGGCTGGAGAAAGTATGGAGCAAGTAGGGTTGAGATACGATTGAGATACGGTTAAGGTACGGTTTATGAACCATCTTCACACTGAATATCCCCAAACATATAATAAACCAACGAAATCTACGTTACTTATCAAGTATTAAACAAGCAGATACATGGGAATAAGCATGGTAACCGATCAAAACTGGCACATAGTCCGCTACTCGGCAGAAGAAAAGGAACACTGGGACCGCTTCGTGCGCCATTCCAAGAACGGTACATTCCTGTTACAACGCGACTATATGGACTATCATGCCGAGCGTTTTCAGGATTGTTCCCTACTGATTTATTGCAATCAGAAATTAACAGCCTTGCTTCCCGGCAACCTTTCCGGTGATTGTTTTTATTCCCATCAGGGACTGACTTATGGCGGAATACTCCTCTCCGCCTCTATCACCTTAGTGCAAGCCGAAAGTGCGTTCCGCACCGCCCTGAATTATTTACATACGGAGTGCGGTGTACAATCAGTGGTGTATCGGGCTATTCCGCACATTTATCACCGCTATCCAGCGGAAGAAGATTTATATATCCTCGTTCGCTTGGGCGCACAACTTACAGCACGTAGCATCTCATCCGTAATTCCACTGGACGACCGTCTACCTTTCCGCACCCTGCGCCGTCGCCAACTAAAAAAGGCACAAGCCTGTGCATTGACAATCACAGAAGACGAGGACTTCGCCTCTTTTTGGTCGATATTGGAAGAAAACCTACATGAACGATATTGCGTTGCCCCGGTACATTCACTGGAAGAAATTACCCGACTGCACAAAAACTTTCCCCGTCAGATTTCCCTTTTCCGAGTATGCGACGGAACTGAAACACTGGGCGGTTGCGTAATATACGAAACCGAAGAAGTGGCCCACGTGCAATACATAGCCGCTTCTACACAAGGAAAGAAATGCGGAGCACTCGACCTGCTTTTCCACCAACTGATATATAGCCGTTACGGACAAAAGCGTTACTTCGACTTCGGCATTTCCACCGAGCAAGGCGGACAAGTATTGAATGAAGGATTACTTTTCCAGAAGGAAGGTTTCGGTGCAAGAGCAATCATGTATGACGTTTACGAATTGAAATTATGATAAAGTATTTAGACCTGCAAAAGATCAATGCTTCCTTTGAGCCTGAACTGTCGGATGCCTTACTACGTGTTTCCCATTCGGGATGGTACCTGTATGGAGAGGCGACGGCTCGTTTTGAGCAAGAATTCGCAGCCTACTGCGGTACAGCTTATTGTATAAGTACAGGAAATGGCCTGGATGCTCTTACATTAATATTTCTTGCTTACCGTGAATTGGGAGTCATGGATGCCGGAGATGAAATAATCGTCCCTGCCAATACATACATCGCAACCATACTCTCTATCATCCGTGCCGGACTGAGACCGGTGCTCTGTGAACCTGCCTTTGAAACATGCAACATAGACCTCACCTATGCAGAATCACTGATTACCCCTCGTACGCGTGCCATATTACCAGTCCATCTATATGGACGTTTAGCCGATGTGCAAGGAATATACGATCTGGCTAACCGCTACGGACTAAAAATCATAGAAGATGCCGCACAGGCACATGGTGCCATCTGGCACAAAGGCTTACCGGGAAAAGGAAGCCCGGTCTTGCGAGCCGGTAATTTAAGTGATGCCGCAGCCTTCAGCTTCTATCCGGCCAAGAACCTGGGTGCCATGGGAGACGGCGGTGCCATAACCACCCATGATGCCGAACTTGCCACCACCGCACGTTCCATTGCCAATTACGGTTCCACAGAAAAATATGTTCATTTGTACCAGGGCATAAACAGCCGACTGGATGAGTTGCAAGCGGCGGTTCTTTCCATAAAGTTATCCCGCTTAGATAAAGATAATGCCCGGAGAAGGGAGATAGCACAATCCTATAAAGAAAACATTGACTGGCAACGCTTGGGATTACAAAGTACTGTCCATACGGATTACATCGATGAAGCCAATGTCTTCCACATCTTTCCCGTCTTTTCTCCCCGCCGGGATGAATTGCAACGTTATCTGACCCAATGTGGTATTTCTACCCAGATTCATTATCCCATTCCACCTCATCGCCAGGAAGCGTTGAGAAAAGAATATGGAATGCAACAACTCCCCATTACAGAACGTATCCATAATGAGGAGTTAAGTCTCCCCATCTCTCCATTACTCACGAATGAAGAGACAGAGTATATAATAAACCGCATCAACGCCTTTATTTAGAAAGTCAGCACCTTATAATATGAAGACTTCGGTAACAGGTTCTCATCAAACAGAAGCGGATAATTACGCTGACGATTCCCCCAACGACGATCCAACCATGAATCGCCATCATACACATTCCAGAAAGTTACGTTACTAATCACATGCTTATAATCACGCATCACCCGGAACAACATATCATACTGGGCCACTTGTGCCGCATCCGCCTCAGGAGTCAGTTCCAACTTCTTACCCTCCTGATTTACACTGAGCTGTCCGCCTTGTTCCCGAGTGTTGATACGAACATCCAATTCAGTAATATGAATATTATCAACCACTTGTGAATAAAGTTCGAGAGCCTTTCTGAACTCATCTTCCGTAGGAGAAAGAACATTGTAGTGTCCTTGCATTCCGATACCGGAAATGGGTATTCCTTCGGCCTTCATACTCTTAACCATATTATAGATACGATCGCGCTTGGCAGGATTCGTTTCATTGTAATCATTATAGAAAAGCAATGCTTTAGGGTCCGCTTCATGAGCATACTCAAAAGCCTTTTTAATAAACTCATCACCTGCAATCTTGTAATAGAGAGACTGACGGTAAGGAATCTCCGCTTTCGCATCATCTGTCATTGCTTCGTTCACCACATCCCATGCATAAACAACATCTTTATAACGATTGACGATAGTGTGAATATGAGTTCTCATTCTCTCAAACAACACTTCCTTTGAAACTAAATCACCTTTTTCATCATGGAACATCCAATCTCCGGTCTGAGCATGCCAAACCAGGCAATGTCCCCGAAGTCCAATCTTATGGGCACGTGCGAAGTTAGCAATCTTATCGGCATTTTCCCAGTTCCATTTTCCCTCTGCAGGCTGTGTGGGTTGAGGTTTCATATCATTCTCCGCAGTGATACTGTTGAAGTTAGAAGTAATCAATGCTATCTGTTGAGGTGAATTAAAATTCGCCATATTCACCGCACATCCTATAGTGAAATAATCAGCATAGGCATCCTTTAGATTATTCACTCGAATATCATTGGCAGAAGTAGCATGCAAACCTATCAGACAACCAGTAAAGCCACCGGCAACATTGGTTGAAAGAATATCACCAGACACGGTGTTACCCAGCAGCACGAAATTATTCCCATCCAGCGAATAACTAAAGTCATAATTATCTCCTACACCTTTCACCTGCAACCGGATTGGATTCTTCATATCCACCTTTGCACTTGCAAGAAGGCGGGTATTGCCTTTTTCTGTCTTCGCCAGCACCATATGGAAATCTTTATCTTGCTTCATCAGACCGAAAACATAATTAAAATTTTCACTCTGCACACAAGTGATACCTGCTAAGTCTTTCTCCGTTTTCGGAGTATAGTTCAAAGTAGTAGTAAATGAGAAGTTATTATGCTGCTGTCTATAGAAAAGCGTCGAAGTTGGTTTCACTTCTTTTATGTTTACCGGGAACGGGGTGACTTGTAATCCTCCGTCCTTCAGAATTGAAATAAATTCTTCACGAGGACCTCTCAAACCAATCCAGCGGTAATCCAGTTGCGGAGATGTGAAGTTTTCGGTAAACGTAAAATTACCGTTAGGGAAATAGCCGTCTTTTCCGGTTTTATTTTCAACACCTGCAGGAGTCTTCAGCTTTGGCTCCATCGGGATAAGTCCGTTTTCAAAGACGGGGAATTCACCCGACCAGTCTACCGGCAGGATAAATGTCTCCCGACCGATATTCACTCTGCCCTTTTCATTGGGGCGGATAGCCAGAAATACACCGTAGTACTTGCCATCAGGTCCCTCTACCAAATCGGCATGTCCTGCCCAATCTACCATATTCTTCCGGTTATGATCCAAATATCTCTGGCTCAGGATAGGATTGCTCGGAGCCGGGATAAAGGGGCCTTTCGGGTTATCACTCACAAAGATAACTTCACTATGCCAGCCCCCCGTACCACCTTCGGCACACATCAGATAGTAGCGTCCGTCTTTCTTATAGATATGGGGAGCCTCAATCCAGATAGGCTTTTTGGATAAATCCACGCCCCCGTTTACAATAACCTGATCCGTACCGGGAATCACCTGATCGTTTTCCACATCATACTCCCAGATTTTAATCACACGGTGTCCGTTATAGAGTTCTTCGCCACGCTTCGGTCCATCGTTATGAACCACATACGCCTTGCCGTTATCATCAAAAAAGATAGATGGGTCGATACCGTCAAAATTCAACTTAATAGGATCACTCCATCCTTTGAAAGGATCTTTCGACTTTACAATGATATTCCCGAATCCCCCTGCAAACTGAGTGGTAATCATATAGAAAGTATCATTATTGGGGTTATACTTGATGGCCGGAGCATATACACCGGCACTGATACCCGTATCATGTACTTTCAACTGTGAAGTACGGTCCAGCACATGGCCGATCTGCGTCCAGTTCACCAAATCTTTTGAGTGGAAAATAGGCACACCGGGAAACATGGCAAACGATGAACACACCAGAAAATAGTCATCCCCTTTGCGAGTTATGGACGGATCGGGATAGCAACCCTGCAAAATAGGGTTATAAAACTCACCGGGCGACAGAGGATTCTCACTGTACACCCGATCATTGCCCTGATAGACCACCTGCGAGAATACCGGAGCACCCTTTACCTTTTTACCTTTAGCTCCCTGGCTAAATCCTGTTACTGAAAACATTACCATACAAACTGACAACAAAATGATACGCTTACCCACGGAAAGCGTTGATTTCACCTTTCTCATTTCTATATAAAATATCTATTTATAATTACGAATCACTTTATTTCTTATCGCTGATACGGAAATAGTCAAAGTCTACATACCCCCCGGAAGTCTTGGTAGCATAATTGAATAGTCCGAAACGGTACCCCATAAAATGTGGGAGGGTATAGGCCATTTTAAGCTGACTACCTATTTTAATCCACTTCTTGCCATCCAGGCTATAGTAGAAGTCTGCCATATCTTTCCTATCCGTGAAGTTACATTCGGCTTTCAAGAATACTGTATCCTGGTTCAGTGGCAGACTTTCCACCTCTTCCGGCTTATCAGTCTGCGCACTTACCATTACAATCTTCTTTACCCCGTTTTCATACATTACACCTACGAATCCATATTTTTTCTGAAGAAGTGCAAGACCTGCAAAATCTCCCTCTTTCATATTAGATACATCCATAGAAGTGGTTCCCGAACATACCGGACCAACCGTTCGCTGTGTCAATGTATTTCGTGCAGACAAGAAATCAGCATCCACCCGTCCGGTTTTAAGGCGCAGATACCCCTTTCGTTCACCAACCGACCAAAGAGAATTATCTGGGTTGTGATTCCACTGCCAAACCAGCGGCAAAGCTGCATCTTTTTTCTTGCGTATAAACTCATCCGAAGCTACAATACCCGGTATTAAGCCTTTACTTGCCGGTAGATCCAATGTTTCCGGAACTTTTCCATTTATTCCAAGAACGGGCCAGCCATCTTCCCATTTTACCGGAACAAGGTAAGGAATACGGCCTACCGCGCCATTATCACGGAAAAGATAAGCAAACCATCTGCCATCAGGCGTATCTATCAAGCCTCCTTGAGCCACACCTTTATCCTGCAAAGCTACTCTACCCTCCCAAGGGCCATTCATATTATCAGCGCGGTGAATAACCACTGTACGCATTCCTCCCCTCGGCCAGGTTATATTAAATAAATAATACTTCCCATTCACCTTAAATAACTGTGAACCCTCAGCGGGCAAACCGACATTATCCCCTGACGGAGCACTGGCATTCTCAATAAAGATACGTTCAGTGCCTTCTTTGATGCCGGATAAATCGGGCTTCAACTCCGCTATATGCAGTTTACCACCTCCCCAGATGATATAAATTCGACCATCATCATCAAAGAAAACCGTATGATCATGATAAGAGGGAGTAAACGTGACTGTTTTCCAAGGACCTTTTTCTATATCTTCCGTAGCATATATATAGGTCTTCCCGGTAGTGCTGGAGAATGTCGATACATAATACATATTATTATGATAGCGAATACAGCTTGCCCATGTTCCGCTTCCATACGCATTTTTTCCATTATTCAGGTTCAGCGCATCCACATCTGCCAGAATATCATAGCAATAATTCACCAATTCCCAGTTTACAAGATCTTTCGATTTCATAATGGGGACTCCCGGAGCCATGTGCATGGTCGTACTACTCATATAATAGGTATCTCCTACCCGAATCATCGACATATCGGGTACATCGGCATAAATCACCGGATTTCCGGCTGAGCTTCCCTGGCTCAGAGCTGTGCAACTATACAGGATGGTTACCAGCAAGAAAAGATAAAAACGTCTTTGCATACTATTTCTTTTTTGATATTTCTTTGCTTGTTTCTTTCGCAGGGAAATCTCCCTGCAGCAAATATACAACATAGACATCAAAAGGCACCTACAATCATTTTACACAAACTTTCGCTGATATTACATCTTTCTGCAATAACATTTCATTTTCTTTCACTCATGTTACATCCGAAAGATACAGAAGGTATTCAAGGGCAAATACAGGCTTAAAAAGAAGAAAAAGGTAGGAGGTAATTGTTGCACCATCTGAAACAAACAGTTCCATGCCGTGAAACAAATGATGAGTTATAAAGGGCATTAATGCCGTTCCCAGAAATCGAGGTATTGCCGGGCTACTTTGATATGATCATGATGTTTGGCTACGTATGCTACACTTTGCGCCGACAGTTCCGGAATACGTTCTTTATGAAGAACAATCCCTTCCAGTTTCTTGTAAATATCCTGTTCATCAGGCAAGACATTGATAATGGGGCGAAGCTCCGTTTCATTTAAGATTTCATAGTTTTCGGGTTCACCGCCTCCCACAACAGTTACTCCTTTTGCCATGGCAAGCAGTGAGTTCATAGAAGGAGTATATGAATACAACTGGTCTAACTGGACATCCGCATCATCCATCAATTGCTGATAACGGGCATAAGGCACATCATGCACTTCGGTAATCCGGCAAAGGTCGGGATGCTTGCGTTGCACTTCTTGCAACACAGGCAGCATGACATCAGTACCTTTCACAGTATCTTTAAAGTTCTGGATACCAATAAAAAAGTTCAGTATCTCCGGCACAGTGCGAATACGCGAAACGATTTTATGCAGATTGATCGGTAAAGGTACAAATGCTGTCTTCTCCGGGAAAAGAAGCTGATAAGCAACATAATACTCCCACAGGCAAGCCATTATACCATTGCAACTTTCGGCAATGGTGCGGGTAGCATGAGCAGCTCCCCCATAATACCAATCCTGAAGAGTCATTTTATTAAAATCGGTATCACGATAGCAGTTACCGGTTTTAAAATCAGAGTAGCGATAAGTATCAGTCTCCATACAGGCGCGGATATAATAATAATCAGTTCCAAAAGCACCTAAAAAGACTTTGCCATTAAATCTGCGCAGATAGTGGTAAGCAGGCAAAGTACGCTCACTACGCAAATGCAAGAAATAGGGGCTAATCAGTTGAACGACATCATAATTACGAAAACTTGGCAAATGGCGCAAAATACGTAAAAGACAAGAAATCCCATCATATAAACTATTCGTAGGACGATCCAAAGCTATATCACGCGGATAATTTTTCCAGCCGCAGCCATCGGAAGCAACACAAACTTCATGTCCTAATGCCCGAAGCCCATCAGCAAGGCTACAATGTAATCCACTATATTCTCCAAGTAACAATATTCTCATATAAACAAACGGATATAAGCATTGACAACAGGATATACCAAACCATACTTCCAGGAATACCACTCATCAGACAAAGGTAACAACCCTTCCGCTTTTAAAATACTCATCCAGTGATTTATCTCTCCGACACTACATTTATTGCGCCACATCTGACGGATATAATCAATCATAAGGAAATTCAGGCGCCGACGTAAGGCTTTTACCTGCATGGGAATAATCTTCCCATCACTTTCAAGGGAACATAATAAGTTTCTTACCCTGTATAGCATACCCCGGAAATCATTCAATCTCTTTAAACGTATTTGCAAAGCTCTTTCGTGAATAATAGAAGAGGAACTTCTAAAATAGGCATAAACCGGATAATCAGTAATGAGAGTAGTCGATGCCAAGCAATATGCTTTTGCCACAAAATCTTCATCTTCATGGAAACACGACTCGGCAAATGCCAATCCATGAATATTTAGAAAGCTACGACTAAAGAAATGCCTCCATGCAGTACCCATAAAGTTATTCTTACTCATATATTCGGCTCCTGACTCATAAACCTCCCATTTATAGTTAAAAGATTGAGGTATAACGCCAGGCCGGTTAACCTCACACATCTGAAAAGAACAAACATCTGGCGTATATTTCAAGAGATAAGGAAAGCAATAGGATAGATTTGGGAAAAGATAATCATCTGCATCTACAAACATCAGATAGGTACCCGTTGCCTGACGGATACCCTGATTACGTGCCCCACCTAATCCTTTTCCATTGTCATCCACCACAATTATCTCATAGCTTCCCTCTTCCATCCCTTGCCGGCGGATAGAATCAAGACAACGTTGCAGCAGCACCGGGTCTGCCGTACCGTAAAAGGGAATAATTATGCTGATAAAAGGACTCATGCAGCAAATATACAGAAAATCCTCCCCCAGCCCTACAGCCGGAGAAGGATTTTCAAGAGAAAGACACTAAAAAAGTTATTCAATCGGTATTCCTTTATAGAAGTCCAATATCTTTGTACGGAACAGATATTCATATTTAGCCTGCAATTCATCAGATTGGGCTTTCATCAGATTCTGTTTCGCTTCGTTATACTCTACAGCGGTTGCTTTACCATTGTCATACTTTTCACTCATCAGTTTGAAAGACTCTGCACTGGCATTGGTAGCTGTACTACTACTGGTATATTTGCTCTCGGAAGCCAATGCATTGTACCATGCCTGCTGTATTTCCTTATAGAGCGTCTTCTTTACATCGTCCAACTGCAAAGAATAATTCTCCTGCTGTAAGCGGGCAGTACGTACACGATTGCGAGTGGCAAAACGGTTAAAGATGGGCACACTAAGACTGAGTCCTACGTACTTGCTAAAGTTATCCCGCATTTGCTGACTGAAATTACGATCGAGAGTAGAATAATAATTCGTACCAAGACTACCATTCAGATTCAATTTAGGATAAAAAGCACTCTGAGCAATACGAATACTATGTTCACTACCTTCCAAACGATATTTTGCAGCCTGAACAGCAGCTTTACTTGTTAATGCCGTCTGATAAACCTCATCCGGTGGAGTAAGAGGAAGCAGGTCCAATTTTACCGCAGGAGCTGATAAAGAAAACCCTTCCGGAGTTTCCAACTCTATAAGCTGGCTAAGATCAAGTAAAGCAAGCTGGTAGTTATTATCTGCCTGTACAGCTTTCATCTCATCTTGTGCCACGCGAGCCCTAGCCTCAGCAACCTCGGCAGGAGATGCTTTACCCAGTTCGGCAAGACGTGCAATACGTGCCAACTGTTCTTTACTCAATGCCACCTGACTGATGGCTACCTGATATAGTTCCTGATCGAATAGCACCTGCAAATACGCAGAAGCAATATTAATGGAAATATCCTCCTTAGCCTTTTCCAAATCCGCAATAGCGGCTTTCAGATTCAATTTAGACAAAGCATACTGATTGGGAATTTCCAGACCGGAAAATAAGGGAACACTGGTAGACACAGACATATTGGTGCTGTTACTACTTGTATTGACATAAACCGTAGAATAATCACCAGTGGCTTCATTCTTTACAGCCGTCTGCGTACGCCCCCAGTTCCAGCTTTGTCCGGCACTACCATTCAGATTCGGCAGACGTGCCCATTTGGCCGTGTTCACACTCACGGCACTTTGTTCCGCAGCGTTGGCAGTCCGGCGGATGCTAATATTATGTTCTATAGCGTAGTCGATGCACTGGCGCAGCGTCCAGCCCTCCTGAGCCTGTACTGAAACGGCAAAGATGGCCATGCATCCCATTATTAAGTTCTTCTTCATAATCTGTTATTATTGAATTATACAAGGTTACTCCAACGGTTTTTATTTATCCTTCTTTTCTGCACCACGTACTTTAGACTTACCGTCTACACCGTCTTTGATAACAATCTTGATACCATCGCTCATGCCAACTTTCACTTCTTTACGTTCAAACTTCTGGGTAGGCACACTATCCGTCATCACATATACGAATGTGCTGTCTCCACTGAATTCGATTGTACTCTCAGGCAAGGTAAGTGCCTGCTGTGCACGTTCCAGTACAATTTCCGCATTAGCAGAATAACCCGAACGGATCATCACCGTATCCGGTACCTGGATAGCCGCTTTTATTTCAAACTGATTGGCACCGTTCTCCTCTACCCCCTTCGGAGAAATGTATTCCAGTATAGCATCGAATGAAAGATTCTGCAAAGCACCGATTGTCAGTTTCACCGGCATTCCTTCATGCACACGTCCTACTTCCGTTTCGTCAATCTTACCTCTAAAGATGAGGTCGTTCATGTTAGCAACCGTAGCGATTGTAGTACCATCATTGAATGTATTACTCATAATTACCGAGTTACCCGCCTTTACTGGTACATCCAGGATCAAGCCGTCGATTGTAGAGCGGATCAGCGTACTTGAAAAAGAAGCACTGTTCTTTGTAATACCCTCCTTCACAATTTCCAGATTATCCTTAGCTGTTTGCAACTCCTCACGGGCCTGTTTCACACTAACCTCAGCTTTTTCATAATCCTCACGGCTAACCAGTTTGTCTTCAAACAACTTCTCTACACGAGCGAAGTCTGTTTCACCCTGCTTTGCATTGAGTTCAGCCAGACGCACACGGCTCTCGGCAGAGTTCAGCGTACCCAATTCGGGAATTACTTTCACTTTAGCAATCACTTCACCCTTACGTATCGTTTGTCCAGCTTCTTTATACAGCTCGTCAATGATACCCGATATCTGAGGCTTGATAAGGATCTCGTCTCTCGGTTCCACCTTTCCAGTTGCCACCGTTGTTTTCTCCAGATCAGCTACCGCCGGAGTAATTGTCTCATAAACCGTAATCTTCGGTTTAGACTTCTGATAAAGGAATACGAACGTTCCGACGAGGATTATGGCAACAATTACCAATAATACGATTTTCAGATACTTTTTCATCTTGATTATATATGTTTAATTTTTAATTCTTTATTCAACTTTCAACTCTTCCTTCTCAATACTCAACTTCTACTCATCTCTGATTGCTTCAATCGGCTTGATAGCCATTGCCCGATAAGCAGGTGCCAGGCCGGCTAACATCCCCAATGCAGCCAGAAGTGCGCAAGTGCCGACCGCTAATCCGAAGCTGACTTGAAAATGGCTGTCTCCTCCGTTTGAACTGGCTAGCATATCTGCTACTTGCAATATCATTACGGCAAAAGAAATCCCGAACATTCCGGCAATCGTGGTGAGCACCATACTTTCCGATAGAATCTGTTGCAGGATATCTTTCGGACGTGCTCCGATAGCCCGGCGGATACCAATTTCGGTCGTGCGTTCCTTTACGGTCACCATCATGATATTGGATACACCGATAGCACCTGCCAGTAACGTTCCTAATCCTACCATCCAGACCAATATATTAATGCCGTTGAATAAGTTGTCTACCATAGAAAACATCGCTTCGGCATTCAGATACATAACTGCTTGTTTGTCGTTAGGGGCGATATAATGGGCAGCTTTGATAATC
>ENA-OZSI01000324-OZSI01000324.1-human-gut-metagenome-genome-assembly--contig:-NODE-324-length-13672-cov-5.624587_pt1 | contig 13672 bp, 7 predicted proteins | sample MGYA00244125_ERZ653972 | MGnify/ENA primary metagenome ERZ653972 (study PRJEB26926, sample SAMN06164401) | human gut metagenome | biome: ENVO:00009003; feature: ENVO:2100002; material: ENVO:00002003... | reverse complement strand
ATACAGTACCTATTAATAGCTATTTGGCCATCGCAGTATAACAACTATTAAGTATTTCACCCTCCGATAATGGTATGTACATTTGCAGCGTTATATAAAATAAAACAATATATGATAAAGAAAAGACTTCTCACAGCTCTCCTTATGGGAGGAATCATCGCCACCGGTGCCTATGCACAAGCAGAAAAAGGTGACAGCGACGATATGACCAAGAAAACTCACGAGTTGAACCCGGTGGTAGTAACGGGTACAGGTACACATCAGCGACTGAAGAATACCCCGTCTCCCGTATCGGTTATCACTGCCAACGAGATAAAGCGTGCCGGTATCACCGACTTCCAGCAGGCCTTGACCATGATGGTGCCCTCGCTCTCCTTCCGTCCGAACGCGATGGGGTCCTATCTGATGATGAACGGACTCTCCAACAAACACGTACTGATATTGGTGAACGGACGCAAGGTCACGGGAGACATCACCGGTAACATCGACCTCAACCAAATAGATATGACCCGCGTCAAGCGCATCGAGGTGCTGAACGGAGCCGCTTCTTCCCTTTATGGTTCGGATGCCATCGGCGGTGTAATCAATATCATTACCAACGAACCTAAAGATGTGGTAGCCTTCAGCAGCAATAGCAGCTATACGAGAAAGAATCAATTCTCCCAAGGCTTGAATCTGGACATCGCCCAAGGAAAAATAGGGTCCTATACTTCCTATAAATACGACCACTCCGACGGTTGGCAAAACAGCCATCTGACAGAAGATGGAGAAGACATCATCGAAACGATTGCCCCGCTCTCCCTGGGCTACAGCTCGAATAACTTTTCGCAGAAGTTTACCTATGATGCTACGGACCAGCTTTCCTTCTATGCCAACGGCGGATACTATAACCGCGGACTCGAACGTCCGGTAGAACGCGAAGACATCACCGGCGGAAGCAAGTACAACACTACCTACGAAGGTTACAACTGGGGGGCAGGCGCCAAATACAAACTGAGTAAACGCAACGTTATCCAGTTCGACTATTCAGGAAACAATTACGCATCACGCTACAAATACCTGATAGAAAACAGCGGATACCTGCCCGGACAGTATGCGCTTACCAAGCTTCAGAAATTCCATGATGCCGAGTTGAAAGGTATCTTCGGTTTTACAACCAACAGCACTACGGTGTTCGGTGTAGACTATCGCCGTGAAGTGCTCCGCCGTCCCGACTCCGATTTGGACAAAAGTGTCTATACGACATCAGCCTACGGCCAGCATGAAGTGAAGCTATGGAACCATCTGACCGGTGTTGTGGGTGTACGCTACGACCATCACGAACAGACGGGCGGACGCTTCACCCCCAAAGTGGCAGCCATGTACAACATAGGCAACTTCAATGTACGTGCCACCTATGCTGCCGGATTCCGCGCTCCGGGAATTGACGAGCTCTACTACCACATGTTCAAGAAGACAATGGGTACACGAGCCACCATCTCATTGGGTGACGAGAACCTCGACCCCGAACGCAGCAACTATTACTCCATCAACATGGAATACCGCACCAACCGTTTCAGTGCTTCCGTCACCGGTTACCTGAACTATGTAAAGAACATGGTAACTTCCAAATCCACTAAATTCGATGACCTACCGGAAGCAGAGCAGAACCAGCTGCGTGAAGAGTTCCCCGAAATCGGTGACCTTTCATCCACGAAAAACCTAAGTGTCAAGAACTACTTCAATTTCGAGAAAGCTACCGTCAAAGGCTTTGAAGTGAACTTGAACGGCAATCTATTCCCGGGCTTCACCCTGACCGGAAACTATACCTACGCCTATGGACGCGGTCTGAACGAAGGAGGCGAATGGCAAAACATCGAGCGCAGCATACGCCATACAGCCACCATCACCGGAAACTATACACACAGCTGGAGCGACTATACCTTGAACCTCAACCTGAACGGTCGTCTGCAAAGCAAAGTCTATTATCCGGGTGACGCGGACGGCAATGCTCCGGGTTACGGCATCTGGAACCTCAATACCCGCCATACCTTCGACGGCTTCCGCAACTTTGTCATCGAACCGGGCATCGGCATAGACAATATCTTCAACAAGAAAGACAACCGCCCGCTGAACAAGAACTTCGCCTTGTATTCTCCGGGACGTTCGGTAGTAATCAGCCTGGCACTCAGACTAAAATAATCTCTCCATAACGCATTTAGAAACAACAACAATTATGAAACATTTTTTCATCACTCTCTATTTACTCGGCATCAGCCTCTTCTCCTCCGCACAACAAGAGGAGAAGGCGGCTCTGCTCATCACCCATTATGGCAGTTCGGACCCTCAGACACGTGCCTTGACGCTCGACGTCGTGACCCGTGAGGCACAAGAAGCCTTTCCGCAGTTTACAGTGCGCGAAGCATACATCTCGCCGATTGTACGAAAAAGACTTGCCAAGGAGGGTGTGTACAAAGACAGCCCTACGGATGCACTGCTGAAACTTCGCGCCGAAGGCTACCGGACCATCTACGTCCAGAGCACCACCTTGATAGAAGGCAGTGAGATGACCTCCGTCCGCAGGGATGCAGACAAGCTCCGTCCCTTCTTCAAGGAGATAAAAGTGGGAAATCCCCTGCTCTACTCCGTCGAAGACTGCGAGAAGGTAATCGGTATACTGACCGCCGAACAGCTGCGAAAGAAAGAAGACATTGTCTATGTGGGGCACGGCAACCAGCTACCCAGCACGGCTACTTACGCCATGCTCGACTTCATGATGAAAGCCCATGGACTGAAGAACTTCCACGTCAGCACCATTGAAGGATACCCCACCCTGGACGCAACCCTGCTGCAACTGAAAGAGACACGCCCCAAGAGCGTGACATTGGTTCCGTTGCTGTTGGTATGCGGCAACCATACCAAGGAAGATATTGCCGGCGTGTGGAAGACGGAACTTGAAAAGCAAGGCTATCAAGTGAATGTACGCATGCAGGGACTGGGCGAAAACAAAGCCATCCGCCAGCTCTATATGGAACACATCAAAGCCATGCTAAAAGATTGATAACCAGCAAGCGTAAAAGGGCTACACCTTTTACATACCAAGGCTACACCCTTTGCTCCGGATGGCTACACCATCCCGGACAAAGGGTGTAGCTCTTTTCAATGTACACAGATTACGGACATTTGTAACCATATTACGGATTCCTCCTCCTGCGATATGGTACTTTCCGGATTATTCTCTACATTTGTACAAAACTAACAGGAACGTTTATGGAAGAAGTAATCAAGCTCAATGCAGTAGACCAATACAACAAGATGTTCGGTCTCGAAACCCTGCACCCGCTGGTCAGCGTAGTCGACTTGTCCGAAGCCACCGGATACCCCAGACATTTCACGTTGAACTATGGCGTATACGCCCTTTTCCTCAAAAATACCAAATGCGGAGATATACGCTATGGAAAACAGTTTTACGATTACCAGGAAGGCACGGTAACCAGCTTCGCCCCGGGCCAGGTGACCGAGGTCAACATGCTGGAAGGTATGCAGCCCAGCGCCTCCGGCCTGCTGTTCCACCCCGACTTGATAAAAGGCACCTCGCTGGGACAGGGAATAAAGCAGTATTCCTTCTTTTCCTATTCCTCTACCGAGGCACTGCATTTGTCCGAAGACGAGAAAGAAATCTTCCTCGACTGTCTGAAGAAGATTAAGATGGAAATCCAACGCCCCATCGACAAGCACAGCAAGGGTCTGATTGCACGCAACATCGAACTGCTGCTGGACTACTGCATGCGTTTCTACGAACGCCAGTTCATCACCCGCTCGGCAGCCAACAAAGACATCCTGATGAAATTTGAAGCACTGATAGACGACTATTTCCAGAGCGACAAACCGCAGACCGAAGGACTGCCTTCCGTGAAATACTTCGCAGACAAAGTGTTCCTCTCTTCTAACTATTTCGGAGATTTGGTGAAGAAGGAAACCGGAAAGACGGCGCAAGAATATATCCAGAACAAAATCATCGACCTGGCCAAAGAAATGATTATAGGAAGCGGGAAGACAGTCAGCCAGATTGCCTATGAGCTGGGATACCAGTATTCGCAGCACTTCAACCGAGTATTCAAGAAAAACGTAGGCTATACTCCGAGCGAATACCGGCACTTGCAGGTTTAGACAATAAAGTTTCACCACAGATTACGCGGATTAGCACAGAGTTTTTTCGGTTTCGTCAAATATAAGTTCTATCTTTGTATGCCAATAGAACATATGGATATGAAACACCCCAAAATAATTGTTGCCGGCATCGGACCGGGCAATGAATCGGATATAACTCCCGCCGTAATTTCCGCTTTGCAAGAATCAGATGTAGTGGTGGGATATAAGTATTATTTCCAATTTGTAATCCCTTATCTCCACCCCTCAACAACATGCATAGATACCGGCATGAAGCGTGAGCGCGCCCGTGCCGAGCAGGCTTTCGAGCTGGCAGAGCAGGGAAAGACGGTCTGCGTCATCAGTTCCGGGGATGCGGGCATCTATGGTATGACGCCGCTTGTCTACGAGATGAAGCGGGAAAGGAACAGCAACGTGGAAATCGTTTCGCTGCCGGGCATCAGCGCTTTCCAAAAGGCAGCCTCACTGCTGGGAGCTCCCGTGGGACATGACTTCTGCGTCATCTCCCTTTCAGACCTGATGACTCCCTGGGAGCGTATTGAAAGGCGTATCATCGCAGCCGCTGCCGCCGACTTCGTGACGGCAGTCTACAACCCCAAAAGTGAAGGACGCTACTGGCAGCTTTACCGCTTGAAAGAACTCTTTCTGCAGGAAGGACGCTCACCGGAAACGCCCGTGGGATATGTGCGCCAGGCAGGACGCCCGGAACAAGCGGTACACATCACCACGCTGGGAGATTTCAATCCCGAAGAGGTGGATATGTTTACAGTCGTATTGATAGGCAACTCACAGTCCTACGAATGGAACGGAGCCTTCATCACTCCGCGCGGCTATTACCGGGACACGAATACCGAAGCCACGGGCATCGGGCAAGACATCATGATTCGTAGTTTCCGTACCATCGAAAAGGAACTGAAGAACAAGCATATTCCCCTCGACCATAAATGGGCTTTACTCCATGCCATACATACCACCGCCGATTTTGAAATGGAGCATCTGCTGCATACGGACGAAGGTGCCGTGGCTTCCTTGTATCAAGCCATCGAGAAAGGCGGAATCAAGACGATTGTCACAGACGTCACGATGGCAGCCAGCGGTATCCGCAAAGGAGCTTTGCAGCGGCTGGGCATGGAGGTGAAATGTTACCTCGGCGACCCGCGCACAGCGACGATGGCTGCAGAGAAAGGCATCACCCGTACCCAGGCAGGCATCCGCCTGGCTGTGGAGGAGCATCCCGATGCTTTCTTTGTATTCGGCAATGCACCTACGGCACTTATGGAACTCTGCGACCTGATACGTAAGGGCAAGGCACATCCGGCGGGCATTGTTGCTGCACCGGTAGGCTTCGTGCATGTGCAGGAGTCCAAACACATGGTGAAACCCTTTACGGAAATACCCAAGATTATCGTAGAAGGACGTAAGGGAGGCAGTAACTTAGCTGCCACGCTGGTGAACTCCGTGCTGTGCTACAACGATGCGGAGCAGTTGCGCCCGGGCAGGGATGTGTAAGTGAAAAGAGACATTCCATAACATTACTTGTTACGACCGATAACATTACTTGTTATGCCCCCTTACATTACTTGATATTTTCATAAGATTACTCATTGAATGAAACACAGATTTATAATCATAGGAATGGATGACAACCGTTCCCCCTTCTTTCCACCGGAAGCACTGGCACAGATACGGAAGGGGAAGGTCTTCTCCGGTGGCATACGGCATAAGGAGATTGTCGGTCCTCTGCTGCCTGCCGGGGCCGAATGGATTTCCATCACCGTACCGCTGGAGCGTGTCTTTTCCCGTTATGAAGAAATATTTACCCGCTTCGAAGAGACGGCTACGGACGACTCCATCATTGTATTCGCGTCCGGCGACCCGTTATTCTTCGGTTTTGCCAATACCATAAAGCGTAAGCTTCCCGAGGCAGACATTCTGCTCTATCCCGCTTTCAATTCCTTGCAGACATTGGCACACCGCCTCGTCATGCCGTATGACGACATACGCACCGTCTCCCTGACAGGACGCCCCTGGCAGGAGTTCGACCGTGCCCTCATAGAGCGTGCCCCCAAAATAGGCATCCTCACCGACCGCGAACATACCCCGGCCACCATTGCCGCCCGCATGCTGGAATACGGGTACTCCCACTACACACTATACATCGGCGAGCATCTCGGCAATCCCGAAAAGGAACGCATACGCCGGATGACACCCCAGGAAGCGGTTTCCGGTGACTTCGAACATCCCAACTGCCTGCTGCTGGACAGCCATCCCGGACAATGCCGCACAAACTCCCTGCACGGTAGCGAAGCCCCAGACTTTCCAGTCCGTCCCTTCGGCATCCCCGATGAAGAGTTTGCACATCTTGACGGACGCGCCCGCATGATAACCAAGGCTCCCATCCGCCTGCTCACCCTGCAGGCATTGGAACTGAACCGCCGCCGCGTCTTCTGGGACATCGGTTTCTGTACCGGTTCCGTCTCCATCGAAGCCCGCCTGCAATTTCCTCATCTCGCCGTCATCTCCTTCGAGATACGCCCCGAAGGAAAAGAGCTGATGGACACCAACTCCCGCCGCTTCGGCGCGCCGGGCATTACGGCGATAACCGGAGATTTCCTGCACACCGACCTCACTCCCTTTGCCCGCCCCGATGCCGTCTTCATCGGTGGACACGGCGGACATCTGGAGGAAATGATAGAGAAAGTGAAACAAGTGCTGCACCCCGAAGGCTGCATCGTCTTCAACTCCGTATCGGCAGAAAGCAAGGAGGCGTTCTGCCGAGGAATCGAGCGGAACGGAATGGTGCTCCACCCTTCCACCCATATCGCCTTGAACGAATATAACCCCATTGAAATTATGAAAGCCACGCTTTCTTAAACATACCCATTATGAAAACAGCTATTATTCTAATCTCCGAAGCCGGTTTGAGCATAGCCCAATCACTGCTCAACGAACTTCCCGACTCCGAAATCTTCACCCTCAGGCACGAAGAGGGATGCACACATATAGAATCCGCCGGCAAATTCACAGCGGAAAACTTCAACCGCTATGATGCCTTTGTCTTCATTGGCGCCATGGGAATCTGTGTCCGCACCATCGCTCCTTGCGTGAAGAACAAATATACCGACCCTGCCGTGATTTGCGTGGACAGTACCGGTAAATTTGCCATCTCCGTACTTTCCGGACACATCGGAGGAGCCAACGAACTGACCCACCAGGTAGCGAATATCCTCGGGGCCGAACCGGTAGTCACCACGCAAAGCGACTGCACCGGTCTATGGGGACTCGATACCCTGCCCCAACGTTTCGGGTGGTTTCCGGTCATCAACGCCGAACCCTCCACCCTCCTGCTGGCAGAACTTGCCAAGACGCCCGAAGAGAAAAAAAGAGTATGCATGAACGAGCATATCAGCCTCTTCGTTTCCGGCAAGCCCACCGCCCTGCTGCTCACGGTGCGCAATGAAGGCACGGACTGGATGGAGGCGCACCTGCCGCCTCATGTAGAAGTATTCTACCGGGTGCAGGACATTAAACCTTCACGCTTCAAACTGATTCTGTGCGTATCTCCCCAAGTCCCCAACTTCCCGGAAATGCCTATGATATGCTACGTGCCCTGTGTCGTACACCTCGGCATCGGCCTTGCCCGGCTGGCAGGTCCCGTGCGGAAAGTGGAGAAAGAGATTATGAACACACTGAAGGAATACGGCATCATGCCCCAAAGCATCGCCTCCATCTCCACGATTAAAGCTAAAAGTGACGAACCGGTAGTGAAAGCGCTCCAAAAGAAGTTCCCGGTCTACTTCTATACAGCCGAGGAACTGGCAGAGATAGAGGTGCCCCATCCCAGCAAAACCGTCATGAAGCACATGGGTACCCCCAGCGTCAGTGAAGCCGCCGCCTTACTGAGTGCAAACAACTCCCGGCTGCTGGTGCCCAAGAAGAAAGGAGAGAACTATACCGTGGCCGCCGCCCTTGACATAAGAACTGTGCGCCAGGGCCACATCGAAATAGTGGGTGCCGGCCCGGGCGACCCGGACCTGGTTTCCGTACGCGGACGCCAAATGCTGGAACGCGCCGACCTCATTCTGTATGCCGGCAGCCTCGTTCCCAAGGAGCTGACTCTCTGTGCCAAGGCCGGTGCTACCGTACTCAGCTCCGCTTCCATGGATTTGGAAGAACAATTTGAAGTGATGAAGAAGTTCTATGACAAGGGAAAATTCATCGTACGCCTGCATACGGGTGACCCATGTATCTATGGTGCCATTCAGGAACAGATGAACTACTTTGACCAGCACGGCATGAGCTACCACATCACCCCCGGCATATCCTCCTTCCAGGCGGCGGCAGCTGCCTTGAAGTCGCAGTTCACCATTCCGGAAAAAGTGCAAAGCATCATCCTAACACGCGGCGAAGGACGTACGCCCATGCCCGAACGCGAAAAGCTACATCTCATGGCACGCTCACAAAGTACCATGTGCATCTTCCTCAGTGCAAGCATTGCGGAGCAGGTGCAGGAAGAACTGTTGCAGGAATATCCGGAAACTACCCCCGTAGCTGTCTGCTACCACTTGACATGGAAAGACGAACAAATATTCAGGGGGGAACTCAAAGACCTTGCCAGAATAGTGAAGGAAAATAACCTCACCTTGACAACCATGATTGTCGTAGGCGAAGCCATCGGCAACCGTGAAGGTCTGTCACGGCTCTATGCACACGAGTTCAAGCATCTGTACCGGAAATAAATCAACGATTAATCACCCATAAACATTCAAACATGATATTAATATTTGGCGGAACCACCGAAGGACGCATAGCCATCCAAACCCTTGAAGAAGCCGGAAAAACTTTCTACTATTCTACCAAAGGGGATGAGCAGGACGTACTTCTGCATAATGGCATCCGCCTGCAAGGCGCGATGGATGCAATAGAAATAGAAACATTCTGTGCACAGCATCACATAAAGCTGCTGATAGACGCCGCGCACCCCTTTGCCACACAGCTGCATGAGACTCTGGAACAAGTCTCCGTGGAATCGAATATCCCCGTCATCCGTTTCGAGCGTATCTTCCCGGAACGCGATGAAGAACACATCACCTGGTGCAGGGATTATGACGATGCCATCGAGAAGATACAGAAAGAAAAGATTTTCATCTTACTTGCACTGACCGGCGTACAGACCATAGGTAAGCTGAAGCCTTTGTGGCAGAATGCCTGCTGTTACTTCCGCATCCTCGACCGTAACAGCTCGCGCAAGCTCGCCCGGGAACAGGGCTTCTCCGAGAAGAACCTCTACTACTACACACCCGGAGAAGACGAGCAAGTCCTGATGAAACAGCTTCATCCCGAAGCCATACTCCTCAAGGAAAGCGGGATATCCGGTGGATTCTGCGAGAAGGTGGAAGCTGCCCGGCAACTGGGTATACGCATCTTTGCCATCCGACGCCCCGAGACATCCGGCAAGTTTATCTGTGTAAACGGCGAGCATGGCCTGCGCCGCATAGTCGAGAAACATTTACCCGACTTCTTCCCCCTGCGCAGCGGACTGACTACCGGAACATGTGCCGCCGCTGCCGCCGTAGCCGCCACCTGGGATGTATTCAATATCTACTTCAAAAAGCGTCCTACGGAATTTCCGGTAGTTCTTCCCAACGGAGAAACCATACAGGTTCCCGTAGAGCCGCAGCACCATATTCCCCACTCCGACCTTCTGGAAAACGGTGACGGCATGTTCGAGACAAGCGCTACCGTCATCAAGGATGCCGGCGACGACCCGGACATCACCAACGGGATGAAAGTTGTGGCCAATATAGCCATACCTTTCCGCATAGACGACCCGCTGCCGGAAGACACTCCCCAGGACGACTACAACATCATCGTCTGCGGCGGCGAAGGCGTAGGTGTCATCACCATGCCCGGTCTGGGACTTGAGCTCGGTAGCTCTGCCATCAACGACACCCCACGCGAAATGATAAAGAAGAACGTCAAGCTATGGCTTGAACGCCTCCATATTGCCAAACAGCCCAATCCTATTCTCATTACCATCTCCATCCCCGGTGGAGAAGAAATAGCCAAACGCACCTTCAATCCCCGCCTCGGTATCGAAGGAGGCATTTCCATTATCGGGACCTCCGGCATCGTGAAGCCATTCTCCTCGGAAGCCTTCATCAATTCCATCCGGAAGTCCATGGAAGTGGCAAAGGCAACCCGGAACCCTCGTATCGTCATCAGCTCCGGCGCAAAGAGCGAACGTTTCATCAAGGCGTATTATCCCGACCTCCCCACCCAGGCTTTCGTGCATTACGGCAACTTTATCGGCGAAACCTTGAAAATAGCAGCCGAAGAGCAAGTACCGCACGTCACCCTCGGCGTGATGATGGGAAAGGCCGTGAAACTGGCCGAAGGCAATCTGGATACCCACAGCAAGAAAGTGACCATGAATAAGGAATTCATTCAAGACCTGGCACGCCAGACGGGATGCAGCGAAGAAACACTTGCCGCCATCGGACAGATGAACCTGGCGCGTGAACTCTGGGACATCATTCCCGAAGAGCTGCTGGAAAAGTTTGGCAAGGCACTGATTGAGCTCTGTCACCGGCACTGTGACCCCTTGCTGCCCAACAGCGAACTAACAGTATTACTCATAACCGAAAACGGAAAAATTTACTCATGAAGAAGAAGATAATCATTACCGTCTGTATGGCAATGACCGTACTGACCGGTCTGGCACAAAGCCCGCTGTCCTTTCATGCAAAAGCTGGAATCGGTACCTCCCATTTTCATGGAAAACACTCCAGTAGTGACACCCAAATAGCTTACAAAGCTGGTGTCGGTGCAGAATATGTCCTCAACAAGACCTGGGTGCTGCAATCCGCATTGGAATTCGTGTCCATCGGCGGTAAAGACGAGATAAGCCACATCGGCAAGGCCAAAATGCATGAACTGTATCTGCAAATCCCCCTCATGATAGCGGCCCGCCTCCATCTGGGCAAGGATTATCATGCCTCGCTGAGTGTCGGCCCTTATGCGGCCATAGGTGTGGCAGGCAAGACCTCCGGCGAAACCTACGAATATAGTAGCAGTATCCAGGGAGGATACCAGTTCAAGATAGACACTTTCGGCAGCATGGTAGACGGGAAAATGGGTAACAACCGTTTCGATGCAGGTATTGCCTTGGGACTTACTTTTGAATACAGAAGATTCATCATCGGTGCAGAGACACAAGTGGGACTGGTAAAAGTCAATGAGCAGATAAACCAGATGATAGGTCATTCGGAAGAAGGAGGATATTTTCCCAAGAACTTCGCCGCATTCTTCACGCTGGGGTACCGGTTCTGGTAAGGGAACATTTTGCCATACAGAGTTGTTTAGTATACAAACAGATACTCAACAATATAAACTGAATAATATGGCAAAAAGAATTCCTATCCTGCTGGCAGCAATGACAGCCCTCACCTTCGCCCCTCAAACAGCAGAGGCATGTACCGGTATCACCCTGACGGCCAAAGACAATGCGCACGTCGTAGCCCGCACCATCGAATGGGGAGGCAGTGAGCTGAACAGCCAGTACGTCATCGTACCGCGCGGTTATTCGCAACAATCACTGACACCCGGAGGCAGTCTGTCCGGCATGGAGTTCACCTCACGCTATGGCTACGTAGGCCTGGCAGTGGAGCAAAAGGAGTTCGTGGCCGAAGGTCTGAATGAAGCCGGGCTCTCCGCCGGGCTGTTCTACTTTCCCGGATATGGCAAATATGAGGAGTACGACCCCACACGAAAAGCGTCGAGCATAGCCGATTTACAATTGGTATCATGGCTGTTGGGAAGCTTTTCTACTGTGGACGAGGTAAAGGAGGCTATTGAAAATGTAACGGTCATAGCCATTGACCCACGCGCCTCCACCGTACATTGGCGGATTGCAGACAAGACCGGCCGCCAACTGGTATTGGAGTTCATCGACGGACAGCCCCGTTTCTATGAAAACAAACTGGGAGTATTGACAAACTCCCCCGGCTTTGACTGGCAGATGACCAACTTAAACAATTATGTGAACCTCTACCCGGGCAGTGCCGAAAGCAAATCGCTGGGCAATGTGACTATAGCCCCTTTCGGTTCGGGAAGCGGCTTTTTGGGAATTCCGGGAGATGTGACTCCCCCTTCCCGCTTTATCCGTGCCGCTTTCTACCAGACTTCTACACCACCACAGAATACCGCACAGGAAACCGTTCTCCAATGTTTTCAGATACTGAATAACTTTGATATACCCGTAGGCATCGAGTTTCCCCTCGGCCAGGTTCCTGCCAATATTCCAAGTGCCACCCAATGGACATCGGCCACAGATATGACAAACGGTATCATCTACTATCACACCATGTACAACAGTACAATCAGAAGCATTGATTTGAGACAGATAGACTTCGGGCGCATCGAGTACCATGCAGCTCCCCTCGATAAAGTGAAGCGGCAACCGATAGCTCCCGTGAAAATTGAATAGGGACGCAGAAACTTCAAGATTGCCGCTGTTGCAGTTGTTCCGCCTCCTTCCTCTTCATCTCCGCCAGCACCCCGCAGGTCAATGGAATGGCGAGGAAGAAGGTCAGCATGTCCGACGCCGCCTGGCACATCTCCACCCCTTTCAGTCCTAAGAAATAAGGAAGAATGAAGATGAGGGGGATGAAGAACAGCCCTTGACGGGCAGAGGAAAGTATCGTAGCGCGTACGGGCTTGCGGATAGTCTGCAGCATCATGTTGCTGACCACAATCCATGCACCCAACGGATAGGTGATGAACTGCCAGCGCAATGCTGCCGCACCGGTAGCTACAACAGCAGGGTCTCCCTTGCGGAAGATGGAGACAATCTCCTCGGCATATCCCATACCTGCCACCGCACAAACCAGCAAAAAGAAAAAGCCTACCTTCACACAGAACCAGAATCCTTGGCGCACTCTGGCATACAGCCCGGCACCATAATTGAATCCGCATACCGGTTGGAAGCCTTGCCCGAAACCAATTAGGAAAGCATTGATAAACATAGAGATACGTGTCACAATGGACATCCCTGCAATAGCTGCGTCACCATATGCACCGGCCGCCACGTTCAGCAAAATGGTTGCCACGCTTGCCAGTCCCTGCCGGGTGAGTGACGGAGTTCCACCCCCAATAATTTCCTTGATGAAAGCCAGTGTAGGCGTAAAGTTTCTGTAACGTATACGTATATTTCCTCCTCTGCGCCCCATATATAGCAAAAGGATGAAACTACATATCTGGCTGACTACTGTGGCCAGTGCGGCACCGGATATGCCCATATCGCATACAAAAATCAGGATAGGGTCGAGCACCACGTTGATGACCGCCCCACTCACAATCCCCACCATGGCATACGCCGCATTACCTTGAAAACGTATTTGGTTATTCAGCACCAATGAGGCGGTCATAAAAGGAGTACCCAGCAGAATGATTCCCAAATAGCGCTCCGTATACGGAAGAATAGTAGGCGTCGACCCCAAAGCAAGGGAAAGCGGTGTAAGGA
>ENA-OZSI01000319-OZSI01000319.1-human-gut-metagenome-genome-assembly--contig:-NODE-319-length-13791-cov-4.899243_pt1 | contig 13791 bp, 6 predicted proteins | sample MGYA00244125_ERZ653972 | MGnify/ENA primary metagenome ERZ653972 (study PRJEB26926, sample SAMN06164401) | human gut metagenome | biome: ENVO:00009003; feature: ENVO:2100002; material: ENVO:00002003... | reverse complement strand
GTCACGGAATTGGCAGCAGGCAGTTTCTGAGTAAACCTTTTCACCACTGTTGCTCCGGCCGTTTCGGCCAAGAACTCCAACTCATCCAAATACTCCTTGGTCTTACGCTCATCTTGTGTCTGAGTAATCAAACCAACTAAGATGGCAGTTTCAACCTGTGCTTCAGAAATTACAAATTCTTTCATTTATCTATCAATCTAAATAAGTTCGCGACAAATATAACAAAAAAAGAGGATGAACGTTGAACGTCATCCTCTTTTTTATTACAGTTATTCCCTATAGTTGTGGTTGTGGAGCAGCCGGATTGTTATCAGTGTCACTGATTCCGGAATTGGTTTCCATTTCACATTGCGGAATCCGATAGATCAGGATCTGCGCTTCTGCTGCTGAATTATATTGTACAGACGGGTCATAATTCGTATTCTTACGAACCACCGGCTTTTTCAAGCGTAGGATATCGAACAGTGAGAAACCTTCTCCCCAAAGTTCCATACGACGCTGCAACCAAACCTCATCCTGAAAATCCTGTGCTGAATTAGCTTTACTTGTAAAAGAAGGATCCCGATATGTCCGTACAAAATTTTCCAATGTACTCTTTCCGCCACTCAGATTACCACCCATGGCTTCTGCCTCAGCCTTTATCAGATACATTTCTTCAACACGCATCAAAGGCCAGTCTGACGCATTGGTTGTGTTACCAAATATACTTTGATAAGCTCCGAACTTTGTATTTACATACGGAGTCAAACCAAAATATTCAACGATGGAAGTACCCTCAATCTGCTCATTATCAATCAATGAAGATTTATTATCCGGAGACAAGAACCATTGTTTACGGATATCTGTTTCGGGTATTAAATCATATAATGCAGAATTCACCTTTCTATATCCATCAGGCACTCCTGAAGTATAACCGTTCCCGGTAAAAGAGCACAAGTGCGAAGGCCAGTTGATAATACCTGTCTGGACAACATCATTATCAGGCGTAATCATCACTCCCCATAACCATGAACTTGCCGATGCTGAATTAAAGGTAGGAGTAGATACCTGGGCTAAAGTCTGAGGTGTACCGCCAGCAATGGCACGTTCTGCATCTTTAGCTGCATCCGCCCATTTTTGCATTAACAGATTGGCACGAGCACGCAATCCGTAAACTACCGCCTCGTCAATCTGATCTTTGTTTGAGCCATTATCATACCCGGTCAATAAATCAGCAGCCGTATTCAAGTCACTCATAATCTGGTCATACACCTGCTGTACAGTTGCACGCGGATTATTCTGCATATCTTCATCAGTCATTGTTTCTGTAACAATAGGTACTGCCAGACTATTTTCATGACCTGCATAAGTAAACTGATAAATTTGAACCAAGTTCAGATAGTCATAAGCACGAGCAGCTAAAGCTTGGCCACGATAAACCTTCAAAGAAGAATCTTCCGTATCTGCCGCTATCAATTTCAGCACATTGTTTGCAGCTTTCAAGTGATTATAGAACGTTTTCCAAATCAATTCATCGCTTGAACTATCGTATACCCTGTCGCTATAATTTTGAGATGTTCTAAACCAGTTATATCCATTAACCAATGCAACCAAGTCCTGTCCTCCTGATTCCAGTATCATAAACACGGCAGGAATTCCATAGTCATTATGATAAGTAGTGGCATCATCTGAAATCGTACCAAAAGTATTTAATTTGGCTGCCATGGCGTTCACTTCAGCAGTTATCAAATTGGGTCTGCCATTGATTATATCTTCTTTCTGTTCTTCAGATATGTAATCTCCTTCAGGAAATTTATCCAAATCGCAAGATGCCATTAATAAAGCGACACCTGCAAATGCTATATATTTATTTGACAATTTCATATTCTTAAAAATGGGTTGCTAAATTAGAAATTTAAAGATATACCTCCGGAAATTGTGCGGATAGGTGAATATACATTGTCAGCAGCCACATAACCTTGACGTGGGTCCAACCCTTTGCGAGCTGTCAGCAAAGCCACATTATCTGCAACAAAGAATACACGGACACCGTCAATCTGCATTTTACGTGTCAGACTCTTCGGCAAAGTATAACCCAATGTAATATTCTGCAAGCTTAAATAATCCGAACTAGTCAAGAAACGATCTGTTAATCTGTTCGTATATTGGTCATTAATATTCATACGAGGAACATCCGTATTTTTATTTTCAGGAGTCCATGCTTTTAACATATCTTTATGCAAAGCACTACCCGTGGCTGCCACATCCATTAATCCTTGATAAGTATAGTCCAGAATACGTCCACCAAGCTGATATGCAAACGAAACAGAGAGATCAAAGCCATAGGCTGTGACACTTGTTCCAAAACCACCATAAACTTTAGGTAAAATGTCACCTGATGCGAATCTGTTTTCAGAAGCGACAGAATAAGATTTCGTAACTGTATTACCATTCTCATCCGGAGTCACCAGCGCCCACAGGCTCTCTCCTGTTTCAGAATCCACACCTACATATTTAGGTAAATAAAGCTGGTACATAGACTCATCTTCACGATAAATCCGGGCACCGTCAATCAATTGCCCATTCAGCTCAGGAGATAATTCCAAGACTTTATTCTTGAAATGTGTAAGATTAAAATTTACATTCCAGGAAAGGTTCTTGTTTTCAATTATATTGGAATACAAATCCAATTCAACCCCACGGTTTACCATTGAACCCACATTCTCGGGGAAACGGGAATAACCCATTGAAGCTGCTACCGGTTTGAAATAAAGCATATCGGTTGTTTTACGTGAGAAGTACTCAACAGAACCACCTAACTTACCACCCCAAAAAGCAAAATCAAATCCAGTATTAAAGCTGTGTGAAGTTTCCCAAGTAATTTCCTTATTACCTTTATAATATAGAGAAGTTGAAAAATCACCATTACTGTTTGCCAATGTATACTGGTCTTGATACGGATAGTAGTTACGGTACAAACCACCTTGGAACATCAAGTTATCATTACCTTGCAAACCATAGCTGATTTTAAATTTCAACATATCAATCCAAGACTGGTTTTCCAAGAATTTCTCTTTGCTTAACAACCATCCTGCTCCTACAGACCAGAAGTTACCCCAACGATTATCCGGGTGAAAACAAGAAGAAGCATCACGACGGAAAGAAGCTGAAACAAAATACCGTCCATCATAGTCATATTGCGCACGGAACAGCCATCCTTCTGTTGCATAATTACGAGAATATGAATTATTGCTCTGGTTCATAATACCATTGCCTAATTCAGGAACATTTGGATCATATAATTTCTCACGTTGTCCGTACAAATATTGATATTTATAGTCATAACTTTCATGTCCGGCCAAAATATCCACATTATGAACATCATTAAATGTTTTGTTGTATGTCAACAAATACTGCTGATTTACACTAAATGTACGCTCACTAGCTACACTGATCAAACCTCCGACTCCGCTAGTTTCAGAATACTGTCCGTAGAAGGGGTTAACCATCTCTGTAGCACGCACATTATTTACATCAACACCTATATTCACTTTTGCCTTGATTCCATTCCAAATATCAATATCAGCAGACCATTTTCCACTAACCACATCACCCGAATATTTCATTTTATCCAGCATATAACTTGCCAACGGATTTGCATTAGGAATCGTATTACGGCTACCATTTGAATCTTGTCCTGGCTTTCCATAATCATAACGAAGGAAACCTCGATTATCTACCATAATATTGCCCTGTGCATCACGAACATACATAGGATAAATGGCTCCCATAATATTTGATGCATAAAAGATGTTTGCATTTGATGTACCACCCTCAGTATCCTGTTCACGGCTATCATAATGAGTAAATGATACATTTCCTCCCATCTTCAGCCAAGGCTTCACTTGATAGTCAGCTTTCAAACGTGCAGAATAACGTTGGAAACCAGAGTTAGGAACAATTCCCTTATCATCCAAATAGCCGGCCGACATATAATAATTCATTTTTTCAGTCGCACCGCTGATACTTAAATTATACTCTTGACGCAGGTTATTTTCAAAAATTTCATCCGACCAATTATCCGGAGTATAATAATATGTACCATCAGAATAACCTAATGTCGCATTAGGATTCAATTTGCCATTCATACCGATCAGTTGCTGTCCTTGAGGAATGGAATACACTTGATATCCCAAATATGTAGAAGAAAGCATCTCTTGATTAGCGTACGCATTAGCTTTAGCCAAATCTCCGGCTGCCGCATATCCTTTCAAATCGGCATTATAAATAGAAGAATAGTTTAATTCATAGAATGTAGCCGGATCCGTAATTGTTTCATAATTAGGTACTCCACGTTTATTCACACCCCATTTAGCGTCAAAAGTAACACGGGCTTCCCCACTCTTACCACGCTTGGTAGTAATCAAGATTACACCATTAGCACCACGTGCACCATACAGAGCATTAGAAGCAGCATCTTTCAACACTGTCATTGATTCTATATCAGAAGTACTGATAGCAGAAATTTCACCATCATACGGAACTCCATCTACCACATACAAAGGCTTGTTACTAGCCGATATAGATCCAATACCACGAATACGCACTTCAGCATCTTTGCCCGGCTGACCATTATTACTCGTAGTTTGTACTCCGGCTACTTGACCCGCCAAAGCATTTGTCACATTTGAAGTTTGTCTCGTCGCTATTTTTTCATTTTTTATAGTAGCAGCCGAACCTGTAAATGCAGATTTTTTCGCTGTACCATAAGCCACCACCATTACCTCTTCAAGCTGTTCTGTATCAGACTTTAATACAATATTCAAGTTTGCTTTAACTGGCACTTCTTGTGTAGCCATTCCGATAAAGGAAACTACCAAAGTCTTTGCGGAACTAATTATTTATGTAAATAACTGACAATCAACACAAAAGTATTTCTTCGCTTTAGCTGCTTTTCTGCTATATAAATTGTTTGAGAAGTATAAAAGAAATAATTTTCTACCTTTATTCTACTGAAATAAAGTGTTTACTTCATTTTTGTTTTAAATATATTTTGACTATATATTATAAAAGAACTGATATTCTCAATTTAAATGAAAATATCAGTTCTTTCCTTAGTACCGAATAACAATATTTGCTGTATATTAGTTATTTATATGCAGGATTCTGGTCTGCTATTGTTAACGCACCGTTCGCATCAATTTCATCTTGAGGTATGGGCATTTCTAATTTGTCTGAACCGGCAGGAATCAATCCGACTCTGCTCCAATCCAATGTTAAATTTGAACGATCCATTGGTAAATCTCTGCGCTTAAGATCAAATAAACGGTGACCTTCAGCAAAAAGTTCACGACGACGTTCATTCTGTATCTCTGTTTTTAAAACATCACCTGTGCCTGAATATGCACTTATACCGCGTGCTTCCCTCACTTTATTCAAAGCAGCTAAGGCTTCATCTTCATGATTATTATCAGCGGCTAGTTCAGCTATAATTAAATACATTTCAGAACCACGCATCATATTATAATCACCTTCAGCGAAAGCTACTGTACCAGAGCCTTTTGTTCCATCGCTATCGTCATTCTTCCGGCTGTTAATTTTGCATGTGACATAGCTGCCATTGCGTTTGTAATATTTGCCATCTATCTTTACAAATAAAGTTTTACGGATATCTGTATCATCAAAAATATCAATCAACTCTTTTGCAACACCTAGAGAACTGTACCCGTCTTTTACATAAGTAGAATCTTGGTCACAATAGTACCAAAATGCTGGCAACGATAAGAATGATTGCTTGTCAGTAGAGGTACATGTAAAATACCATATTGTTTCAGTGTTATTTTCACAGAACTTGTTTTTATAATCAGCTTTTGACATCAATGTAATTTCTGATAAAGCTTTGTTTGCATGTGACGTTCCATTAGTGTAATCGCCTAAGTCTAAATAAATTCTAGCAGCAATTCCATGAGCTGCCTGTTCTGTTATGTAACATTTTGAAGAAGAGGATGTACCTGTCAATAAAGTACAAGCCTTTTCAATATCATTCACCATTTGAACATAGCAATCTTTTACCGTAGAGCGAGGTATGTCTGTAGTTGAAGCTGTTAAACGAAGAATAACTCCTGGATTATCAGGATATTTATTAACAGGTTTTGCATACATTCTAATCAAATAGTGATATGCATAGGTACGCAATGCCAAAGACTCTCCTTCAATACGATTACGTTCACTACTTTCCGGTAATGTTTCTAAATTATCTAAAATAGCATTACAGTTATCAATTAAGCTATAGCAACCAATCCAAGGATCCACAGAATAAGTACTGCTTGGAGTAATAGAGTATTGATAAGGTGAAACAAAACGATTATAGTTACCTGTACTGTTTACCATTGCATCATCAGCCATCACATCAGGCATAAAGAAAATATATTGATTGGTATAATGAGCGTAATGGCCATTAGTAAACCAGTCATAAGCACCAATTAACACCTGCTGTGCTCCTTCAGTACTAGTGAAAACACTTGCATCTGAATACTGGTCAGAAGGAGTTACATCCAAAAAATCATTGCAGCCGCTTAATGAAGCAGTCAACAGTATAGAAGCAAAAATATAGGATATTTTTTTCATATATATCTGGTTTATAAGTTAGAAAGTTAGATTAATTCCCGCAGTAAATGTTCTCGCCAATGGAACTGTACCGCCTCCATCAAGCAAACCATCAACACCACCTAATTCTACATCATAACTTTTGAATTTTTTATCCAAATTCCAAGTTATCAAGTTATCTGCACTGACATAGATACGTACATTCTGTAATAGAATTTTTTTAATCAGTGATTTGGGTAGTGAATAACCTAAACTGATATTCTTTAACTTAATGAAATCTGCATTATGTAGATAACGACTTGATCTTCCATTAGAAGTATTGGAATTATTTGGAATAAATTTTGGATTGGAAGCATTTGTGTTTTCCGGTGTCCAACTATCTGCTTGTTCTGTTATCAACTGATATCCAGTCTTATTTCCATCATTTAATAAATTTTCCTCATATACATCATATATCTTACCTCCAAATCCGTAAGTAAACATGAATGAGAAATCTACACCTTTCCATGAAACAGTATTAGTCAAACCTCCGGTTGCTGAAGGAAGTGCAGACCCTAATTTATATTTTGTAGCTTTAGAGTATGTATTGGTTGTGGTACGTTCTCCTGTAGGGTTGCCTTTATCATCAGTTACATCCATATACCACAGTGGGTCTCCATTAACGGGGTCTACACCAGCCCATTCTTGCATATAGAATTCATAGATACTATAGCCTACAGTCCGAATTTTGGTGCCAACCACTTCTTCTTTTTGAGGATAAGATGTTATTTTATTATTGTTAAAAGCAATATTAAAGTCCGTTGTCCAAGTGAAATCTTTCGTATTGATATTTGTTGAATGCAAATCAATTTCTATACCTTGATTACGCATACCACCTAGGTTTGATATAGCATTTTCAAATCCGGTTGAGGGCGCCAATGGTTTTTCAAGTAATAAGGCATCTGAAGTTTTATTGTAATATTCAATACTACCATTCAAACATCCAAATATTCCAAAATCAATACCTACATTAAAATTTTTAGACTTTTCCCATGATAATTCATCATTAGGAATTTGCAGGTGTGTAATGCCGTTTTGACCATTGTAATTGTTTCCTGTATCATATAAGCCTTGGAAGCCATACAAATAATCAGATTGTTTGTTACCTGAAGTTCCATAACTGGCACGTAATTTTAAATCATCAACCCATTCAATACCTTTAAAAAAATTCTCTTCACTGATACGCCAGTTGCCACCGATAGACCAGAACGTCCCCCAACGATGTCCAGGTGCAAACCGTGAGGAGCCATCGGTACGAATACTGAATGAAAGAAAGTATTTGTTTAAATAATCATAGTTTATGCGCCCGAAAAATGATTGCATACGCTCGTGATCTTTCTTTGATTTAGTTTCATAAGGAGTAGAGGCCATACTTAATTCAATCATTTCACTATTAGAAAAACCTGTAGCATGGGCATGAAGCATGGAATAAGTGTTCTTATATGCTTCATAACCGGCCAGCAAACCAATATGATGATCATTAAACAAAGAAAAAGCATAATTCAACGTACTGGTAAATGTGGATGTGATGTCACTAATAGCATATTTGCTTAATCGTCCATCTACTGCCGCACCATTACCATGTTCTAGATTATACCAACGCATTTCATCCATATTGGTATAGTCATAAGAGAAACTGTTACGCCAATGTACACCGAAAATATTCAAATCAATAAATGGACTAATTAATGCCCGATGCGTTTTAGTATTGTAGATATCCATTTTCGAAAAAGCCAGTGTGTTCATGTCATTGAACACAGGGTTCACATAGTTATAAACAGGATTGCCTTTTTCATCATAGATTTTATTAAAATCATTATCCAATTTATAGAGCGAGATAGCATTAGGGACAAAAAAAGCATTGGTTAAAGGTGATGAACCACCGCCACCGCCCGGAGGGGTGTTTTGCTCATTGACTGACATTGTGGATGTTACACCGATTTCTGCCCAAGGCTTAATTTTACTGCTGACATTAATGCGGGCAGAATAACGTGATAAATCCGAACCAACGGCCAAACCATCTTGGTCCATATATCCCAAAGATATAAAATATTTAGATTTGTCACTACCACCACTGATGCTTAAATCATATTGCTGGGTAGTTGCTGTCTTAAACAGTTCATCTAAATAGTCTGTATTTATCATAGCTTTTGCACCACTTGCCAAAATGCCCTCTCCAGTAAAAGGATTAGCCATATTAAAAGGATTGGCTTTATACATATCTTGTACAGATGCATTAGCTGCAATACTAGCTGCTTCGGAAGTCATTCCGTCGCTTATGTTTTGAGTATAGAATCCTTTGTAATAAGTCTTATAATGTTCTGTAGAACTCATTAAATCATAGCCATTGGAAGGTAAATGTGAAGAACTTACTTGAGCTTTAAATTCGATCTTTGCTTGTCCGGAAGCACCTTGCTTTGTAGTTATCATGACAACCCCGTTAGCAGCACGCGAACCATATAATGAAGCGGCAGACGCATCTTTCAGAACCGATATGGATTCTATATCATTAGGATTCAAATTGGATAATGGATTTACAGAAGTTCCATAACTATCTTCATCTGCGACTTTTGATATATTCTTTGATGAAACAGGAACGCCATCAATAACATACAAAGGCTGGCTGGATGCGGACATAGATCCAATACCGCGGATACGTACTTGGCTTACTGAACCAGGTTGACCTGATTGACTTTCTACTTGTACGCCTGCGGATAATCCTTGTAACGCTTTCTCAAAAGAAGCAGTTGGGACTTTCTCTAAAGCATCCGATTTCACAGTCGCTACCGAACCTGTTAATGAATTTTTCTTAGCAGCACCATACGCAACTACCACAACTTCATCAAGAGTTTCAGTATCGGGTTTCAAACTAATATGTAAATTAGACTTGACATCCAATTCTTGACTCTTCATCCCGATAAAAGAAACTACCAAAGTCTTTGCGGAACTAAAATATACAAAAAAACATCTAGTAATCAAATATTTAGCATTCTGCTCTCTTGTAGATATACAATATTACATCTATTATAACAAACTATAAATCAACTATATATTATAACATAAAAAAAATAATTTGATTTTATGTCTACTTTTATTCTACCTTAAACATAAAAAAGATGCCTAGTAATCTAAGCATCTTTTTTATTATAGACCTATTATTAGCTATTCGTTTTTATCAGTAATCTCACTATTGGCATTTAACTCCTTATCAGGGATTTGATAAATGAATAATTTACTACCTGCAGGGACTTCCTTTGGAGCAATCGCACTATGATTAATTGCATGTGTTCTATCCAAACTTTCATTACGACGTTTCATGTCAAATAAACGACGACCTTCACCCCACATTTCAATACGCTTTTGAAGTTCAATTTCTTGTAAAAGTGCATCACTTGTTGCGAATGTTTCATATTTTGGATTACGAGTTTTCATAATCGTAGTCAGCATTGTTTTGGCTTCATTTTCTTTCCCTGCCCTATATAATGCTTCTGCAGCTACAAAATACATTTCACCAGTACGCAAATAAATATAGTCAGAGCAAAAAGTATCACCTGTAGGAGTAAAACCAGGCGCGGTAGAACCTATATCAATAAATTTGCGCTGCACATATTGTCTTACTTTATAATGAGTATTTGTTTCTCCCAAATCAACTCCAAACCATTTTTTACGAATGTCATCATCTGAAATTTTTTCATACAAATCACTGGAAATCATTTTGTAATTTCCTAAATTACCACCATATCCCGGGCCGTAAGGATCAACTTGACTCATGAATGAAGCGTAGAATGTATTTGTTTCACCATTAATATCAGCCCCCCATAACACTTCACTCAAAGAAAGGTCATTAAAGCCGGAAAGTAATTCTTTTTCACTCATCAGTGAGCCACCTTCAATAGCCAATTTTGCGTATTTAGCAACTTCATTCCATTGATCGGGATAATCATTAACAAATGAAAGAATGTTTGCATAAATAGCAGCTGCTGCATATTCATTTAATTCATCTTTCTTGGCTATTCCTTTTCCTTTCAAATAATTATATCCTTTATCTATATCACTTAATATCTGTTCATAGACCTCACTTACAGGAACACGATTCAATTTGGTTTCAGATTCAGTATAAATAGGAATACCTAATTTATCTTTATTCCATTCATAAGGTTGCTGGTACATGTTTATTAACCAAAAATAGCAGTAAGCACGTATGGTGTAACTTTGTCCCAACATCTTCTCAACACTCTCATCACCGCTATCCGCTTGTTCTTTCAGACCGCTGATTACTTCATTTGCACCACTGATTACAGCATATAATTCTTGCCAATAAGTGGTCGTACGACGATAACTTGAAGCACGGTTGTCAAGCAGATAATCATATACGAAGAAGTGTGAAGTCATATATGCCATATCATCTCCCATCAAGTCTGTAGCCAATTCAAATGCCTTTAATCCGAAATCATCATGACTTTGCTGTGCTTCCGGAGAAAACATATTTTTGTAATATCCTGTAATATATGCTTGAATAGCTGTAGGATCTTTATCAAGCAAATCTTTAATTTGGTCTTCTGATGCATTTTCTGAAGGTTCCTTGTCCAAAAAGTCATCGCTACAAGATCCCATCATAAACGCTGCAGCCAATATTGCTAAATATTTTGTATATTTCATAATTCTATTCTTTTAAAAGTTCAAATTAATGCCGAATGATAAAGTACGAATCGCAGAATAATTAGCAGCCGAATATCCATAAGCATATTGGCGTGGGTCCATACCTTTACGTTTAGAGAATAAAGCTACATTATCGGCAGATACGTAAATACGTGCACTGCTTGCTGATATTGCTTTCATCCATTCTTTCGGAAAAGTATATCCTAATGAAATGTTACGGATGTTAAAGAATGATGCATTTATCAAGAAACGTGAAGATTGGCTATTACTATTTTGTGCACCATCCATTATAGGCACATTTGTATTTTTATTTTCCGGAGTCCAAGCATTCAAGATATCCTTGTGCCAGTTACTGCCAATATTGCTTCCCGCATGCATGAAAGAAGAATACATGCTGTCATATATCTTTCCACCAATTTGAAAGTTTGTAGCTATAGAAAGATCGATTCCTTTGTATGCAAAATCAGTTGAAAAACCTCCTTGGAAATCGGGCAAAGTAGAACCTAATTCATATTTGCTTGCCTGAGTATAGTCTTCGGTTACGGTCCTTCCAGTCACTTTGCCATTAGCATCTTTCTCATCCATATACCATTGTGCTGCTCCTGTTTCTGGATTAACACCTGCGTATTCATAGGTATAAAGATCATAAATAGACCCTCCTTCCATTAAGCGGAACAAAGAAGCAGTACCATGAATAATTCCATTCTCTCTTTTGTCTTCTGGAAGATTCAAAATCTTATTGCTATAATGTGTACCGTTAAAAGATAAATTCCATATAAAATCTTTTGTTTGAATTGGGGTGGCAGAAATAGTAAATTCAATCCCCTTATTCTGCATATCCAACAGGTTCATTGGAACGTAAGAAATTCCAGAAGAAATAGGATAAGGCATATTGTACAACATATCCGAAGTCTTCTTCAAGAAATATTCAGTTTCTAGTTTCAAACGGTTATTAAGAAAAGCAGTTTCCAAACCGATATTTAAATTTTTGCTTTTTTCCCAAGTCAAATCTTTATTTCCACGATAAGTTTCGACTACAGAGAAATCTCCGTTATTATTGGTTACAGAATATTGCTTCAGATATGGTTGATAGACTACATAACCATTTATATCAAGAATTCCATCATTACCTTGTGTTCCATAACTTGCTTTTAGTTTAAGATTAGACAACCATTCCACATCTTTCAAAAACTCTTCCTGTGTTAATCTCCAAGAACCTCCGACAGACCAAAAAGTACCACGGCGGTGATCAGGATGGAATTTGGAAGATTCATCTGAACGAATACTTGCAGATAGATAATATTTGTTATCAAAATCATAGTTTACACGACCAAAGAAACTTTCCATACTATGTTCTTGTGTATATGAATTCATATCACTCATAGTTATGGCATTGTTGAACTCAGGATTTCCAATAGTATAAAAATTGTATTTATGAGTATACTGATATTTCAGTGTATATGAATAAGATTCGTGACCAGCCATTATGTCAATATTATGATGACCAAATGCTTTACTATAGGTTAAAAGTTGATTTGCTGTAAACGATTCAATACGTTGATTATATTTATAAGTACGACCATTCACATTAGCAGCATCCCCATATAACTGATTCATGTGATCTGTACGGATTTGATTCATTAAATCATAACCAATGTTAGCAGTCGCTTTTAAACCATCAATAATATTAATGTTAATAGTACCACGGCCATTAAAATTGTCATTCAAAGTCTGATGCACATCCAACCCAGAATTAGCTGCAACATTTTGATTACTGAAACCGCCCATACGTGTACTGTATGTACCATCACCAAAATCATAAACAGTGTTGCCTTCTTCGTCATATATGCGATTTCCGTTTTCGTCATACGCATATACAGGATAAATAGGAGCGATTTGCTGAGTGAACATAAAAGCATTAGAGTAATTAGACAAACTAGCATTTTGTGACTGGCCTGCATTTTTTTCCGCTCTTGCGTAAGCCAAATTACCATTGATATCAATAAACTTATTTACAGTATGATTAATATTGGCACGTGCTGAAATACGTTCAAAGTCAGTATGTCTTAAGATTCCTTCATCTTTCAAATATCCCAATGATAAAAAATGAGTTGTCTTAGCGTTACCACCTTGCAGACTCAAATTATATTCCTGACGCATACCATTATGTAATGCGGCATCAGCCCAATCGTCATTATGGCGTAGAGCCGCAGAACTAACTACGCCATCTGCTGAAACCATGGCATTATTAGCTACACCGATGAATGGATTGTATCCAATGCTACCTATTAATTCTTCGGAAGCTTCTGCACCTGTAGATTGATTTTTTAAAGTATTCCAGGCTGTTAGTACGTATTCTCTTTGATCTTTCATGATATCATATTCTGGAACACCACGAGTATTTACTCCCCAGCGTGCATCAAGAGTAACTTTGGATTTATCTACCATACCTTTTTTAGTAGTAACTGTCTCTTATACACATCTCCGAGCCCACGAGACCCTACGACA
>ENA-OZSI01000310-OZSI01000310.1-human-gut-metagenome-genome-assembly--contig:-NODE-310-length-13991-cov-5.286811_pt1 | contig 13991 bp, 9 predicted proteins | sample MGYA00244125_ERZ653972 | MGnify/ENA primary metagenome ERZ653972 (study PRJEB26926, sample SAMN06164401) | human gut metagenome | biome: ENVO:00009003; feature: ENVO:2100002; material: ENVO:00002003... | reverse complement strand
GAGATGTCTTAGGGTCTCGTGGGCTCGGAGATGTGTATAAGAGACAGGTATAAATATATGATTTACAGATTTACACTAATCTCTGATGAAGTCGATGATTTTATAAGAGAAATAAAGATAGACTCGGAAGCAACTTTCTTTGATTTGCACGAAGCAATATTGAAAGCGGCAGGATATAAAGATGACCAGATGACCTCTTTCTTCATTTGTGATGACGACTGGGAGAAAGACCAGGAAATCACACTGGAAGATATGGGAAGCAGTTCGGAAGAAGACAGCTACATCATGAGAGAAACCCGCTTGAGTGATTTGGTGGAAGACGAAAAGCAAAAATTGCTGTATGTATTCGACCCGTTGGCAGAACGAGTGTTTTTCATTGAACTGTCGGAAATCATCACCGGCAAAGACCTTGACAAAGCAGTGTGTTCGCGCAAAGCCGGAGAAGCCCCGAAACAAACCGTCGACTTTGACGAAATGATGGCAAAAAGCAATAGCGGAAATCTGGATATAGACGAGAATTTCTACGGCGACCAGGACTTCGATATGGAAGACTTTGATCCCGAAGGATTTGATATGGGCGGTGCCTCCTCACCGGACCCTTATGAGCAAGAAAACTATTAATCTTAACGGGGGCGGACGTTACACGTCCGCCCCTCTCTTTTTATAAACACCATGCCTGACACCCTTATCGTCCTTATCGGCCCTACCGGTGTAGGAAAGACCGAACTAAGCCTTTCCATTGCCGAACACTTCCGGACTTCCATTGTTTCGGCAGACTCACGCCAATTGTATGCAGACCTGAAGATAGGAACTGCCGCCCCTACCCCCGAGCAATTGGCGCGTGTTCCTCATTATTTTGTCGGAACATTACAGCTAACAGATTATTACAGCGCCGCACAATACGAAGCAGACGTACTGGCACAACTGGAAATCCTATACCAAAACCATGACACTGTAATACTGACCGGAGGTTCCATGATGTATATAGATGCCATTTGCAAAGGCATAGATGATATCCCCACTGTAGACAATGAAACACGCCAGCTGATGCTACGACGTTACGAACAGGAAGGGCTGGACACTCTGTGCGCCGAACTAAGGCTGCTGGACCCCGAGTATTACAAAATAGTGGATTTGAAAAATCCCAAACGAGTAATACATGCATTGGAAATATGCTACATGACCGGAAAAACTTATACTTCTTTCCGTACCCGTACTCACAAGGAACGCCCTTTCCGCATCATCAAAATAGGATTAACCCGCGACCGCGAAGAATTGTATGACCGCATCAACCGCCGCGTGGACATCATGATGCAGGACGGCTTGCTGGAAGAAGCCCGGCAGGTATATCCTTTCCGGCATCTGAACTCGCTCAATACCGTAGGATACAAAGAAATGTTCAAGTATCTGGACGGAGAATGGACATTGGAATTCGCTATCGGGAAAATCAAGCAAAATTCCCGCATTTACTCTCGTAAACAGATGACCTGGTTCAAACGGGACAAAGACATCGTGTGGTTCCATCCCGACCAACAAACAGAAATTATGCAATATATTCATTCAGTTAACCACTAATTACAATCATGAAAAAATTACTAACCTTCATCATGGCTTGTGTCATAAGCCTGGGTGCAACAGCCCAAATCTCGGAAAAAGCATTTGAGAAATGGCATCAGAACAAGTATTCCATGTTCATCCACTTCGGTCTTTATTCCGAACTGGGAGGCGTATGGGAAGGCAACCCCGTCACCCGAGGATACAGTGAACAAATCCAATCGTTTGCGGGAATCTTCAGTGACTGGTATGGAGATACCGCCCTGCGTTTCAATCCCACCCTGTTTGATGCAGACGCTATCGTGTCACTGGCCAAAGAAGCCGGTATGCGCTCCATCATCATTACCACCAAGCATCACGACGGTTTCTGTATGTTCCGTACAGCCACCACCGACTATAATTCATACGATGCCACCCCCGGCAAGCGCGACTTCATAAAAGAGATGGCGGAAGCTTGCAAACGTGGCGGAATCAACTTCGGCATCTATTTCTCACTGATAGACTGGCATTTTCCACAAGCCTATCCTATCTCCAGCCATAACTGTGATTTCATCACCCCACAGCATCATGAATTCACCAAAGCCCAAGTTACCGAACTGTTGACCAACTACGGTCCCATCTCCGAACTATGGTTTGACATGGGTTCCAACACTCCTGAACAAAGCAAGGAACTGTATCAACTGGTGCACAGATTGCAACCAGACTGTATGGTAAGCGGCCGGTTGGGCAACGATCAGTATGACTTCAGTGTCATGGCAGACAACACATACCCCGAAGGCTCCTTGCAGACCGCATGGCAAACAGCAGCTTCCATGTTCGATGAAACCTGGAGCTACCGTTCCTGGCAGAAAAGGGGGGACGTTCACACCAAAGCGATGGAAAAACTACGCAGCCTGATCAATGTAGTTTCCCATGGCGGAAACTTCCTGCTGAACATCGGTCCCAAAGGTGACGGTTCCGTAGTACCCTTTGAAAGAGAGGTGCTGAAAGAAATCGGTATCTGGTTGAAGAAAAACGGTGAAGCCATTTATGGCACAGAAGCCTCTCCTTTCCGTGAGCAATTCGAATGGGGAACCATTACCCGCAAAGGCAATAACCTCTACCTCATCTTATCAGGCAACCGCCCTGCCGATGGTAAAATCACTTTGAACGTGCCGGGATGCAAACTGCAAAAAGCAGACATTAAAGCTATTCAGAAAGGACAGGAGATGATCTTCACACTGCCCGCCGACGCATACGGAAAAGACATCCAAGTGATTTGCGCCACGTTCGACCAACCGGTGAAACCGCAACCTATGGCTGCACAGCGCACTCCCAATTATAGTTATTCCTGTTTCGATTATTACAGCAACTACCGCAGTACGGTGAGCTATCAATGGAGCATCAACAAATCCAACCTCAACGCATTGGAATTTACCTATACTCCGCAGGAGAACGGTAAGGAATTACTGGTTGAAGTAGATGGAACACCTTACACAGTAACCCTTGACGCAGGCAAGGCACAGGCATTAAACCTGCCTTCCAAGACCGTATGGGGTCAGCGTTACTTCTGCGGACCGGGCAGCGGATTGTTCGATGCTCCTGCCACCATCCATACTGATCCCGACAAAGCACCGGTAAGAAAAGGACAATGGAAAGAAGTGAATGAGGAAAAAGCCATGTTCCCCAGCAATATTCTGGAAAGTTACTTCCTGATGCAGCAGGTAGAATCGCCCAAAGCACAAGATATTCTAGTAGATGTAGGTGCCGGAAACGGTATCGAAATCTATCTGAACGGCAAGTCGGTAATGAAACACCTCAACCCTTACCGCTGCAAGTTCCGCGAGGAAAAGGTGCTGCTACCGCTTCAAAAAGGCAGTAACCAAATTGTGGTAAGAATATACAACCGCTTTGAAAAAGAAACAGGCTATCTGCTGCGCCCATCAGCGGAACAGGTTATCTACAAGCAGAAATTCACTTTGCCGCAAGTGGCAAAAGGAAAAGTTCATACTGTTGTTGTAAAACAAAATAATCTGCCATCCATCCATAAGGACACAGAATTATCCAATCTGAAGGTAGAGGCAAAATAAAACTTTTCAATAAATAAAAAATGAAATACCTCTCCCCGGATGTTTCTGCCATGAAATGTCCGGGGAAAGTTTTATATAAAGAAAACATCATTCTAGAATTTACCAATAGTACTGACAGGCCTCATGCATGAAGATCATAATATTCATAAAGTACCCTTCATACAGTCTGTTCCGATATTATGCTTTCCTCCTGTCTGCCTGATAATTCAGAATTACCCCCAGTACTATCAGTACAGAAAGTACAATCCATGCAACATTCAAAAAGATTCCTTTCCATTCCTGCCGGGTAATGAACTGTGAATACAAAGGTCGTATAATCGGAGCTTGAGGATGGTGGAGTTTACAGCGGGACCGATCAATGGCTTTCTGATAATCATCTAAATCAAAAATACAACGCTCATAACATACAACGGCTTGTCCTTTCTCATGCCTCACCGGAATAACCCATGCCTTAACTTCCCGCTCCTCATACTTATGACGGGGCAATGAATCGGTAAATGCAGGAGCTACAGAGAAATGATATTGCTTCTGTTCCTTACGATAGCGGTGTCTGCCCATACTTCGTGTCACCTCACGAGTGACAGTCACACTGCTCCTTCGGGCATAATCCACCTCCAGAGTATCGAAAGTAAAATACAGAGCATTATTCTCCAAATTATATAAATCGGTAACAGCATGATAACGCACCACTTCATCTGCCGAATAAAAAAGCCAGTTCTGTAAAGGCATATTAAAGGCCATACTTGCAACCGCCATTAATATAAGGAAAGGGACTTTCCATCTTGAAGCAACGATAAAAGCCCCTCCGGCGAGAGTGAGTAACGGAGGGAAATCATACGTCGCAATTTGTAACCAACCACCCGGATTAAAACCCAGGATAACGGTAAACAAAATTCCCACAAAAGAAGGAATGAAAAGTAACAGTAACAGCTTTACAACCCAATTTTTCATATTCAATATTAGTTTTATCCTGCCAAAGATAGCAATATAATTCTTGTTGTCTAAATCAAATTAGTAAATATTTTATCTATACAACAAGGCTAGGATTCATGAAACTGACAGGGAAAAAACAATAAGATAAGACCGATAAAAAAATCAGCTGTAAAGGAGGAAATTTCCACCCTTACAGCTGATAACTTTATCTAATCTTACTATTCAGACTTTCTTCCGCCTGTAACTACATCTCTGCAAACAAGGGGAAAATATTTATTCGGCAATCGTCACATTCGTCACCCTTTCCAGCCAGAAGCGGTTCCGGTTAGGATGGAACGGTTTGTATTCCGTATTCAACTTAATGGTGTTATTGCGGAAGACCAACCCATCGACAGACTTGGCATAAAGAATAGGAGCGTCGAAGGTTTCAAACTCATTGTCTTCAATCACAATGCCACCCTCGGGTCCGCCGTGGAAATATTGCTGCTGTCCCTTCAGGTCGGGAATCTCCGGATAGATGGAGATAACCGCATTGGTAAACTGGAACAGATTAGTCAGCGCGTTTACAAAACGGTTCTTACGGATAATGACATGACGGCAGGCACCGGTCTCAAACCAACCGTTGCAATCGCCGCAAAGCAGAATAGCAGCCCCCGAAGTATGGTCAAACAAGTTATTCTCGACGATAGTCTTGCGCGGGGTACTGAACAAAGAACCGCGTGCACGGTTATTACGGATCACATTGCCGGAAAACAAAACTTCAGGAGTCCATGTGAGGTTCTCTATTCCGAAACCACTTTGTTCATTAATTACCTGGTCTACCGGTTCCTGAAACGTAATCAGGAACTCTCGCGCGCCTTCGGTCTGTTCTTTGTCATAAGGACGGATAGAAATGATCTTATTCTGTTTTCCGACCAGTTCCATCGTATTCGAACGGATAAACTGCACCTCATCACCCGGGCATCCCCACTCGAATCCCCACGACTGACCATGCATATAGCGGCCCACCAAGGTACGGTCGTCCACCCGTTTCACCACTTTCAAATAAGTGCCATGTACATTGATGGCATCATCCATCATCCCCTCATACAACCCGTTGCAAGACACAATCTTACCCTTACAACCGGAAAAATGGGTCGCATCTGCCTGCGTGGTAAAATAACGCGGATCGGCATCCCCTTTCAAACATACGCCAAATTTCTCAAGTGTAATATTTTCACAAAGCTGTGCCAACAATCCCATGCCTTCCGCATAATGTACCTTCACATTCTCAATCGTTGTATTGACATCATGGGAAAGGAATATACCGGGTGTAGGACGTCCCCAGCCACGCATGGCCACCACTGTCCCCGGCACCAGGCGGGCATCTTTCCACCCCGGAGCATGGATACGGCGCGGAGCCACCTCACTGGCTCCTTTCGTCGGACAACCTATGTCACTGGTATTGTAAACCAGATGTTTGGTATCCCCGTCAAAAGCAATTCCCCACGAGTGTCTCATGGTCCATCCTTCACCATAAGCCTCGAATATGGAATCTTTAGCAATGCGATAATCGACCCACGGAGCCGGTTCAAAAACAATTCCATCCTGCGGATCGTTTTCTACGATCTTCACCTGGGCAATATGGGGGTTCTCGAAATCGATGCTGAAGTTCTTTAACAGACAGTTTTCGGAACGCAACAAGGAAACAGGCAACATCCTGCCGTGAAATACAAATTCGGAACCTTGCCCGTCTAATGTCAGATTCTTCATGTCCTCTAATGCGATACCTACTTTCTTGGGATTCGTTTGGTCGTGATTGGAAATATAATACTCGCGCACAGCGGCTCCTTTTTCATGAAATTCATAACGCCCTTCGGGAAAACGGAGGATTACCTTCTCACCTTCCTTATATTCCGCCTTTATCTTGGCAAGCGCTTTTTGAAGAACCGGAGAGGCATTTTTACTGCTATTGGCTTTCAGACCGAAAGCAGAGATTTCATAGACTTTCTGAGCAGAAAGAGTGGTGCACGATAACACCAGACTCAATGATAAAACAGATAATAATTTCATTTTCAGTTAGAATTAAGAATTAATCGTATTGAAGTTTAAAGATACAGTGAAAGGAAATAGCCCAATCTATTAATCAGATTTGTTTAAATTCTTTCAACATAGACTTGAAACAAAACACAAGCATGAAAAAGGCTTGAAAGCAACGTCTTTCTAATAATAGCAAAGAGGAAATGCAGCCCAGCTGCACTCCCCCTTTCCTTATCCTTGTTACTATTTTTAAATAGAATGTTATAAAATTATTTTAGAAAGTGTCATGATATCCTTTCACCTTGTTCCAAGCATCCACACCACCCGTCCTCCAGTCTGGAGCAGATGCTTAAGAACAACATAAACTCGATACACTTCACTTTAATGCTACATTATTTGTCAGCTTCCGTCGCCCACTCTTTGGCTCCCTGTTCTTTCAGTTTAGCGGTGAATGCTTTGGCTTTTTCCATACTTGCCTGCTCTTCTTCCGGGCTTGCATAAGCGTGCTTGTAGCCTTTCACCACGTTCCATTCTCCACGAGTGAAGTCGGGGAACTCTACGGCAGCGCAGTTATTGTCCATAGATATCTCACCCAGTTCGGCAAGTGCGCACCACTCGGCAAGGTCATACACATCCATATCCAGAGGCAGACCATTCTGCAAACAATATACCAGACGGCTGTCCATGATAAAGTCCATACCCCCGTGTCCGCCTACCTCTTTGGCTATTTCACCATACTTCTTCAGAATAGGGTGCTGGTATTTCTCAACCAAAGCATCCATTTCAGCTTGTGGCAGGAATCCGTGTGAGCTGAGATTGTCCACCTTGGGTTGTACTCCTGAAGCACTCAGCTGATCAGCTCCCAATGCGTAGCCTTCTGTAGGATATTTGTTGGCGAACCCTTTCACACCTGTCAATTGATACAAACGGTTATAGGGTTGCGGAGTCATTACATTGTGTTGTATTTCGATCACTTTACCGTTTTCGGTACGAATCATAGTCGTAGTGTGATCTCCATTACGGAAATTAGTGCATTCTGAACCTGTTTTGGCTTCTACCAATCCTTTTCCTACTACTGATTTGGTATCCATGGCAGTCAGTGTCTTCATACGGTCGCCACGGTGAATATCCAAAACTTGTGCCACAGGGCCAAGGCCGTGTGTAGCATACACATCACCACGATGACGCATATTGAATTCCAGACGCCAGCCCAGTTTATCGTTTTCACCGTTTTTCCAGTAATAATCCCAGAAATCGCTGAGGTTGTGGATGTAAGCTCCTTGTGCGCGGATTACCTCACCGAACACACCGTTCTGCGCCATGTTCAGCGTATTCATCTCAAACCAGTCATAGCAGCAGTTTTCCAGAATGAAGCAGTGCTTGCGTGTTGTCTCGCTCAAGTTGACAAGATCCCAGCATTCCTGCAGGTTCATGGCAGAAGGTACCTCGATGGCTACGTGCTTGCCGTTCTCCAATGCACATTTGGCAATGGGGAAGTGGTGCAACCAGTCTGCGGCGATATATACCAAATCAATATCATCACGTTTACAAAGTTCCTCGTAACCTGTCTCACCCGAGTAGATTGCCGCTTTCGGCATAGAAGCTTTCTTTAAAATGTTCTGGCATGCTTCCGCACGTTTAGGGTCATAATCACAAAGCGCCACGATTTGGGTGCCGGGAATATGGGTGAAACGCGATACAGCTCCGGGACCACGCATTCCCAAGCCAACAAAGCCTACACGCACCACCTCCATTTTAGGAGCAGTAAGTCCGATCACGCTTTTTTGTCCGGCAGGACGTTCGGGGCTTTTTACAACAATAGTTCCCTCGTTCCACTCCCATTGCGTACCTTTATCGGTCGTATGAACAGTAGGAGCCTGAGGTGAACATGCACTCAGCACAACACATGCGCCGGCTACGAGTAATAGTTTGATTTTTTTCATGATAATTGTTTTATAAATAAATAATAAATGAATCGGTTTATGCACGAACACATAATAAATACGCCTATAAAGGACCTTCCCCCCCTAGTGGAAGTGATTTTTTTAGAATCCATGTATTTCCATTCATTGTCATTCAGAAAGATAAACAAAGGCTTGCTGTCCATTGGACATGGAAAAACAAGCCTTTTTCATTGTTTATTCAAAAAAGTTGAAGAAAACAGAAAACATTAGTATCCAGGGTTTTGGTCATCTTTCAACAGCGGATTCACGTCCATGGCAGAAGTCGGAATAGGCATCAGGAGCAAACGATCTCCCCATACTTTATCTATTACAACATATTTTTGCCATTCTTTTTTCACCGGATCAAATCCTCCACAAGGTGCTGTACTTTCGCCATTCATCGCCTCACGACAATATTCCAATCCGTAACGACGTATATCATCGTAACGATGACCTTCGGCTGCCAGCTCAATACGACGCTCATTGCGTACCAACTCAAGAGCCGCATCTTTTGACAGACTGTTCGGAACATTGGGCATACCGCAACGGTCGCGCAAATCATTCAAAGCATGCTGAACTTTTTCATCCCAACCATTATTTTGTACACGAGCTTCAGCATAAGTCAACAAAACCTCAGCATAGCGAATGATCGGATAATCCTCCACACTCTGCCAACCTTGATAAGGAGTAAGAGAAACCAACTTACGGTAATTATATCCGGTCCAAGATTCATTTCCATCTGATCCGGCTTTCAAAGGATCCCACATATAATAGAAATCACCGGAGAAGTCCGTTTCCTGCCATCCTTTCAATGGAAATAAAATAGAAGCATACAAACGGCTGTCACGATTACGGAACTCCTGCATATAAGGGATTGACTTGATGTCCAATGTAGGCACCTTTTCACGGAACACTGCCGGAGCAACCGATTTATAAGTTTCTCCCACCGGCTCTGCAAAATACTTCATCCACATATCGGCAAAACGTGCACGTCTGGTTTCTTCGGAAGGAATTTCAGGAAGAGTTTTTCCATCAATGCTCCAATAGGCATCCACCAGATCCTGCATGGGCTCAAAAGAAGAGTATCCAGATCCCATCTGACTGGGACGAATATATGTATAACGAGTCCAATCACAGTTATTATCATCTGCCATGTATTCACGTGTCAGGATATATTCAGGATTACCCGGATTGGCATTCTCTTTGTGCCACAAGGTTTCATAACTGAACAATCCTTTTACAAACTTGTCTTTGTCAATACCCACTTCAGCAAAATCAATATATTTCTCCATTTCATCAGCTTCCTGCTGTTGTGCCGCATTCAAAGAAGTTACACGGAACAAGGAATGATGTCCTTCCGATATCACTTTGCCGGCAGAAGCCTCAGCCTCTATATAGTTACCGAAATAAAGGGCAGCGCGGGCACGCAAAGCCAAAGCAGCGGCACGGGTAATACGGCTTGACTCATACAAATAACTGCCATCATATTCATCAGGAAGTATTTCGGCTATTTCATTCAGCTCGCTCAAAATAAAAGCCTGTACTTTTTCTGCCGGATCGCGTTTTGCATAAGGTGCATTATATTCGGGCACATCAGTAAAAAGATAGGCCTTGCCAAACTTCGTAGTCAGTTGTAAATACTGCCAGGCACGGAAGAAACGGGCTTCTGCCTTCATACGTTCCTTCAGTCCTTCACTGATATCACATTTATCTACATTGATGATAAAATTATTGGCTATGCGGACTGTACTATAACCATAACCAAAATCATTCCCTGCCGTGATACCATTGGTTTGTACCAACTCATAGGGACCTTCCCACGGTTTATGGCTATGCGCGTTATCGGTATACATTTCATCCCAGATATCCATGCCCGGGAGTTCTGCATACAACGCGTTCAATCCATTCCAAGCATCTTTCTCGTTTTTCCAGAAAGTCTCGGTAGATATATCAGAAGGTGGAACAACGTCCAAATCACATGAAACCATAGATGCACACAGCAGTGCAGAAAATGTGATATATTTAATGTTGAATTTCATAATTTTATTTTTTTGAATTAGAATGATACGTTAACACCAAAGGCTACAGATTTAGCACCAAAAGCACTGATACCACGTCCGGTAGAGGATTCGGGATCAAAGTCCTTCATGTCTTTGTCGGCACGGAAGGTAAACAAGTTCTCGCCGGTAAGGAAGAATTTAAGGGAAGACAATCCCCAACGAGTTACCGCATCCTTCGGAACCATATATCCCAAGCTGATGGTCTTAATACGGAAGTAATCGGCATCAAACAACTGGTAATCAGAGAAATGCTTATTATATTCATCATAGTAATTACCTCCATACAAACGGGGACATGCTGCATTTGGATTCGGATTATCTTCATTCCAACGACTTAAATGATACTTTCTCGGATTAGAATTCAACATAAAGGCAAACACCTGTTCTGACTCAAAAGCCACACTGGTACCGGAAACGCCTTGGCCAAATGCCGACAATTCAAAATTCTTCCATTGCAAATTGATATTTATACCATAAGTAAAATCGGGTACATCTTTGCCAATAATAGTGCGGTCATCATCGGTAATGTCATCTCCCCATTCCACATTTTCACGCTGGGGTACATACTTAATGTCACCGGCATTAGGCTTGCGTCCGTATTTATAATAATGTCCCGCATCAATCTCTTCCTGGGTATACAGTCCATCCGTTTCCAGGCCATAATAAGAACCGATGGCTTCTCCTTCTTTCAGAATATATCTGACTACATCTCCACCATTCTGTATCATATTGTCTGATCCGGCCAAGGTTACGATTTCATTGTTATTAGTAGCAATGTTACCACTTACAGAATAAGACAGGTCACCAATCTTATTGCGGTAGGTTGCTGCCAATTCAAAACCTGTATTACGGACTTTGGCCAAATTCATAACCGGTTTTGTCCAAATACCCGTTTCTGCCGGAACGTTATAGCCCAACAAGATATCTTTAGTATTTTTGATATAATAATCGGCAGTCACACTTAGTTTATTATCGAACAAATCTACATCCAAACCGAAGTCCGCCAAAGCTACAGTCTCCCAACCCAAAGTCTTGTTAGTAATCTGTGCTTCAAGCACCCCCTTCACCGGCTCATCATTAAAATTATAATTTGCATTGCTGCTCAGCAATTCAAAATAGTCATAATATCCTACATTGTTGATATTACCCAACGTACCATACGAAGCTCTCAGTTTCAAGTTATTCAGCCAAGCTATCGGTTTCATGAACGATTCTTCGCTGATACGCCATCCGGCGGAGAAAGAAGGGAACCATCCCCAACGGTTGTCCTTATGGAAACGCGAGGAAGCATCAGCACGAAGATTGGCTTCAAACAAGTAACGGTCTTTATATGAATAGTTTATACGACCAAAGTAAGAAAGCATTTTGCTCTCCACAATACCACGTCCATCAGGTAAATCTTTTGAAATATTATTACCTTGTTCTATATCTTCCAGACCATCGCTTACAAAATCTGTTCGTTTACTATATAACCGTTCATACTTATAATGCTCGTAGGATGTACCAACCAGAAAATTCACCGCATGTTGTCCCAGTTTCAAATCATACTTGGCAGTAAGAGTAGTCATCATATTGCTGTTGCTGATCCAATACATACTCATTGAGTTCGGACTACTGTTGCCCGTACCGGGAATTTCCTTTCCTGTTTCAAAATGTACTACTTCAGGATACTCAGCCGAATAACTCTTGCTTTTATATTCATAACGCTTATAATCCAATTGTCCCGAAATGACCAAGTTCTCAATAGGTTTCAAATCAAAACCCAAATCATACATGGTATTTTCCGTAGTACTTTTGCTCCAGTTGTCAAAACTAAGCGTACGGAGTGGATTACTATTCATAAAGGTTTGTGTTGCATCCTTACCTCCGGCTATACTACCCCATTCGCCATTAGACTGCTGAGCCACCATAATAGAAGGAACCAAAACAAAATTGGCAATCCATGGAGTGCCGTTTTTTGTATCGGAACTATTACGAATATACTTCACTCCGGTTTTCAAAGTCAGCCATTTGGTGACATCACTTTGAAGGTTAAGATTCAGATTATAACGATCGTCAGTAACCCCCGGCATGAAATTATCATTAAATACATAGCCCACACTGCTAAAGAAACGTACTTTCTCACTGCCTCCGCTAAAGTTCAAAGAATGTTGGGTAGTCAGCACATGTTTGTCCAATACCAGATCAGCCCAATTCGTATTTGGATAGTAATCGGGATTGCTGCCATCTCTAAACCATCCGATTTCTTCATTCGTATAAGCCTGATTTTTTCCTCCTGAAGGATTGGCGTTATATTTAGCTTCATTTAATAAGGTCGCATAATCCCATGAATCAAGGACATCCGGTAAATAAGTCGGAGTTTTGACTCCGACATATCCACTATAAGCCACATTCATTTTCTCTGCCTTTCCTCCTTTAGTCGTAACCAATACAACTCCATAGGCTGCACGAGAACCGTAAATGGCCGAGGAAGCAGCATCTTTCAAGAATGAAATTGACTCAATCGTGTTCGGATCAAGATTGGAAAATACCGTAGCATCTGCAATAGCACCATCGATCACATATAATGGAGCAGAAGTTCCCAAATTACCACGACCACGGAAATTAATAGAAGGTGTTGAACCCGGACGAGAAATAATAGTTACACCGGGAACGGTTCCTTGTACGGCAGACAAAACATTAGTCTGCACACGGTCTTTGATATCATCTGTACTGACAGAAGCAACAGCACCGGTCAAGTTTACTTTCTTTTGAGTACCGTAACCAATCACTACCACTTCATCCAGTGTTTTCGTGTCTTCTTTCAACGTTACATTATAAGAAGTAACTCCAGATTGCACTTTTACCACTTGAGGAAGATAGCCAATATAGCTAATCTGCAATTCATTACCCGAGACTGTCAATGTAAAGTTACCATCGAAATCGGTAATCGTACCATTGGTCGGAGCCCCTTTCTCTACTACAGAAGCACCGATGATAGGCTCTCCCAAAGCATCTTTCACACAACCGGTCACTTTCTTTGCCTGCTGCTGTTGTTGTTTTTCTACAGCAGCCACGGCATTCGCCTTTGACACAATGATCTGATTATTTACTATCTTATAAGTATAACCAGAATTTTTAAACATCTGGGCCAAGACTTGTTCAATAGTAGCATTCTGAGCCTTTACTGAAACCTTTTTGTCCAGTTTGATCTGATTGTCATTATAGAAAAAAGTATAGTCACTTTGTCCTTCCACTTCCTGCATAATCGTATGCATGGAAACATTTGACTTATTCAATGAGATGGTACCAGATTGGGCATTAACAGGTATTGCACAAACAGCATACGCCACTAAGGCACAAAAAAATTGCCTTTTTACTTTTTGCGGATAAAATAACCGCTGGTTCGTTTTTTTCATAAATACATAATTCTT
>ENA-OZSI01000283-OZSI01000283.1-human-gut-metagenome-genome-assembly--contig:-NODE-283-length-14463-cov-5.772488_pt1 | contig 14463 bp, 12 predicted proteins | sample MGYA00244125_ERZ653972 | MGnify/ENA primary metagenome ERZ653972 (study PRJEB26926, sample SAMN06164401) | human gut metagenome | biome: ENVO:00009003; feature: ENVO:2100002; material: ENVO:00002003... | reverse complement strand
AAACAACAGGCACAACATAGCGGGGATAACGCGATGCGGCGGTACTGCTATCCGGCAATACAGCAATACAGCAATGCAGGAATACTGAATTACTTACCGGTACATATTTCCGCGAAGCAGCGCGGGGACAGGAGAAAAGACATGCAGGTCAACAAGCCTTCAAAAACAAAGAACAGCACGGCGAAACGACTGGCAAGTACATTGACACTCGCAGAGGATGACGACAAGGAACGCTTGATTCATGCGACGTTCACCATAGAGTCGGACATCCATAAGCGATTTAAGATGGAAAGCGTGCGCAGCGGGGTGCCGATGAGTCGGATGCTGACCGAATGGATCAAGAAGCACTGCCCTGAAGAAAAATAACAATACTTTTTCGCATTTTCTTCAAAAGTATCATATGCTTCTATACGTCTCCGTGATTTATCATCCCGATACTGTGTAATACTCACACCTTTGGCAACAACGTTTGCGCCAGCACCAGCGAAATCAGAAATATCTTCCGACATTGTTCTCCTATATCTCCTATCGGCACCATACGTAGCTGAAATATCATGGGAACATCGCAATACCCAATAGTGACACATCATACGGAGGTTTCGGGTCCATCCGAATGCTGCACCCGTTTCCTACAGTGTCATCGCCATGTGGAACGGGCACCCTTCGTTCTCAATGCGATGCATGAGTCCCACGATGACGGCGCATTGCTTTTCCGTCGGGATCTTGGACGGCATCGACGCGGCAACGTGAACGCAACCACGTTCTTTTTCGGTGCCTTCACCCTCGGCGACAAGCCATTTCTCGACTTTCTCCCAGAACCCTAGTTTCTGGTTGACCACGACGCGTTGGTTTTCGATCTCGTTGTCATCTCGTTGCACGCGTCCGCTTTCACGTTCGCGCGACCGCTCTGCATCCGGCGAAATCAGTTCCGAGAGCCAGGCATCGTTCCAGTCGACATGGAGGGAACGGACCTTGTCCCAGCAACGTTGTTTCTTCGCCCATTCGCTGATGTTCCGATACCCTTGCGCGGGATTCATCAGGACAGGGTTGACCGCATCTGCCGCTTGGCAGATTGCCTCGCGCCAAGGTTCGTCAAGTTGCTGTTCATTCCATATCCGTTCGAAATCGACCCGTTTGCCCAAGTCCCGGACGGAGTTGCCGATCAGGCCTATCGACAGGACGACGAGGGGCGCCCGGTATCCACCCGCCTCATACCATGGCCGCTGCGGTATCAACGCCTCCGCCGTGTTGAAGATGATTTTCTTGGCAATGAGGCTATGGAAGAAGTATTCGTTGAATTGCGTGTTGTCTTCGGCCCACCGGTCGGTCAGGGCTTTCGCGTATTCGACGAAGTTCTTCTGCGCCCCGAGGTTGACCCGGTAGGCATCATCTTCCCATACCCGAAGGTATTTCGCCAGATCCGTCTTTGTGAATTTCTGGTTTTTCGGGTATTGCAGGAGGAATTTCTTCTTCTCTCCGGATGTGAGGTATGCTTGCGCATCGCCGTACTGGCCTCGCGCACGCTCATAGAACCATTTGGTCTGGATGAACGTCCCTTCTTTGGCCGGGGCGAGCAACCTCTGCGACAGTGCCTGGATACGGGTGTGGAATGGATGGTTCGAGAACAGGTCGGCTTCGGACACCTTGTTCTGGGTGTTGGCGAACCGCGATATCTGGGGGACGAGTTCCTCCACGTCGGATGGCTGGATCACATTCAGCTTCATCTGGACGAACACCTTGCTCAGGTCGCAGCCCGCACGGTATGCAGCGTAGATCGATGCCGTGGTCTGTCCACCGTTGACGATCTGCAGGTTGTCCATGGACAGGATGTAGTTGCCGTCCTCGCTAATCCGCACAGCCTCCGCAGTCGTGGTCAGCCCGTTGTTGAACGAGAAGAACAGCTCAGGCTCATGCTCGAGTGTCCCCTTGATGCCCTTGTTGACTTTCGACCGGGCCTGGAGGAACACACGGACGTTCTGCTCGAGCAGACGTGCACCCCACCGGTCATAGATCCGGGCCAGATCCTCACCCGGCATCACCGCAAGATAGACGGGATTCGGGGAATCGGGCGAACTTGCGAGAAGCGCGCGCAAGGGGTGCAGCCCGTCTTGCGTGAAGTCGACTCTGAGTACCTCGCGTTCCTTCGTGGAATGAGACAGGGCGAGCAGGCGCCTGAGATCCCACACGCTGTAAGCGACCTGGCGATTCTGGAAAGCAATGGCGTGTTTCCCGTCGACCCTGCTGCTGAGTTTCTTGTTGGTGATCAGGTACAGCCGTATCTTGGTGATCCTGCTCCACCGGGTGGCGATGAGATCGGCGAGCTCGTATTCGCTGCTCGTGTGCTCGAGTGCCGAACGCCAGTCAGGTTTCAGCGCGTTATTGACGAATGTCAACAGCTTGTTGAACGCCGACCCCATCTCACGCTGGGTCAGGGTGACCACGTCCGGCTCCTGGACGAACTCCGAGATAATCAGCCCCAATGTCAACGGCTCGTCCTCTTCGACCGCGCTGTCCATCGGATCGCCGCAATAGCCGTCCACGCGGACCCGGACATTGTTCGCCGGCTGATAGTTGACATACACGGCGTCATCGAACTCGCCTGCGTCGATGAGGTCGTCCGTCACCATATGGAAGAAGACGCTCTCCTTGTACTCGCCCGCTTCCGCTTCCGCGCAAACGTTCTGGAACAGTTCCTGCGCGTACTGTCCCAGTTCGGTGTCATCGGCCATTGATGCCCTCCAGTTCCTCAACCAAGGTATGCTCGTCTATCCTGTATTCCCCGCAATGTGAAAGATCCACCCGGTAGGTAACGTCGGATACGGCGGGGTCGAGCGTGTCCGACGTGATGCGAGGGAATCCCTCCACGATGCGATAGACGCCGGGCGTTCCCACGACCCACCTCGTGTCGTATCCGTCAGGCCCGGCGTAACCGATCTGCGCCAGTTTGAGATCGAATTTCATTCCATCGATAGGTGATTCGAATCTCCTTCTGGTGTCCTCGACATACTCCGGCAACGTCATACCGGCATCAAGTGACGGCACCACACCCATGGCATACAGGTGGAGACGCTCTCCGGCGCCAACCGCGAGCTGGTTTTCCGAGGAAATCGTCACCTTCGGAGTACCTGCCCCACGGTTGGTCTTCACCTCGATGGCGCTGGCCCCGAGTGTGAAGTCATGCACCCCGTGTTCGGGACCGGTCCATGCGGCAAGCGCGTTGGACGGCCCGCAATATGGGATGACGATCCTGTCCAGGCATTGGAGCTCTCCGATGAGGCCTTTCTGGGCTTCGGAGCTTAGCGTTTGGTGCTCGCCTCTGAAGAGAATACCCCAGCGCTGGAGGCGCAGGATGAAAGCACGTCTTGCGTGGACGGGCTGCACCTTGTCAAGCTGCTCGACGATGTCCTCACATACTGCAAGGAAGGCATCACGCATGCTTGGATCCGCAAGTTCGATGATGATCGAATGCTCCGCCCTGTTCTCACCGATGCGGATACCCCGGAAAGAAGGAGCCATAATCGCCGTGGACTCATCGGGGGGATATTCCAGCATCAGCCCGACCTCCCCGTTTTTCAACGTCCAGAACTCGGAAACGCCCGCATCCTCGTGCGCGGTCGGAATCCTCCTGGCGAACAGGTGGGTGCTGGAACCGTCGGTCATGCCGGCCCATGGATCACGGTCAGTCATCGGGCCTCGCCTCTTCCGATTCGTCCTCGTAGCTGAGCTGCTGGCGGTGCAGGACATCGTTGATCATATACCCGGGTTCGGGCTTGAGGCCTTTCCTCGGGAACCCGATGCTCCATCCGACGGTATATTCAGTATGATCGGCCGAAGGCCATATCTCCTGCTTCTCGCCGGCAATCGGATTCCACCTGTCATATGCACCGGGTTTGAAAGCCAGCGCAAGCGGATGCAACACGAGAATCGGGTTCGTCGCCACATACAGATAGTCCGCACTCGAAAAATTCTTGCCAGGCTTCTTCTCACTGGCGATCCGTTCAGCGCGCTCCGATTCCTCGGGCGATAGCATCACTTTCTCGACACCACGACTCGCAAGCATCCGACGCGAGACGATGAAACAATCCTTGGTCGTTCCCTCTCCCGGTTTTCTCAGTTCCCGAATCAATGAATGTACGTCAAATTCAAACCTTCTTGCCTGTGACGCTTCGCCGGAAGCCACATACACATACCACCGGTCACAGCCAAGATTGTCGAGCTTCTCGATATGACGTATCGCTGGGGCCGGTACGGAAGTCTGAGATTGGGAGGAGTTATGGTACTTGCTGAGGTAGTCAATTATCAGGCTGCTCGGTACGTCATGGTAGAGGATGCCGTTCCTCCGTTCCCACGTATACCCCCCGACGTCCAAACGCTTGAGGAGAGCAAGAGCCTGACTCTCGTTGTATTCGAGTTCCTCCGGGTTTCGGTCGAAAGCCGTGACCTGGATTGCCTTCCCATCTAGGTCTGCGGATTTCTCGCCTTCTCTGCCCGCCCCCTGTTTGTTTCGAGCAGTGACCATCAAGGTATCGGGATACGTTCGGATGGCCAGCCCGTACTGATCCGGAGTGGAATGCGCCGTGCACATCAGTCTGACTTCATTGATAAGATCCTGGGTCGTCCAAGCCACGAACGAATACCATTCTGCGGACTGCTCGGTCATCCAGATACGGCAATACTGCTCGTAACCGATACGGTATCCGAACCAGCGGGCCATCTGCATCAGCGTATCGTATGCTTTCGCGTTACGCGCGTAATACGACACCATCAGGCCTTCAAGGGTCAATCCTCTGGAAAGACGGTATCCGCCGATCGCTATCACGCGCTGAGTCGCATGGGTATAGTCAAGGGCATCAGAAGAATTCGAATTGATCTCGACGACATGCATCGGGGCGACTGTTTTATACAACACGGATTGTATCGCCTGCCAATCGTATTTCCCGTCCGAGTATTCTTCCTTCCAAGTATCATGCAGGTCGCACAGCAACGGTGATACGTTCAACGCCATGGTTTCGGGAAGGCCCGCGAAAGACTTGACCGCATGGACCAGTTCTCCGAGATAATCGTTCACGAGGAATCTTGTGGAGCGCTGAATCGAGTTGTATGGGGACAGGTTCACCATCATGCTCATGTGCTCGTCCCCGTCACCGTCGAGGACACGCGCAGCACATGCCACGATGAATGTCCTGATTGCGTCCCTGAGACTGTCCGGCAAATCATCAAGGGTGTCCCCGCTCCGGTAGTTGACCAGATTCCCCTTGGTGTTGACTTTCATCGGTGGGTCATTGATGAAGCGGAGATACTTCGGTTTTGGATCCGTGGCATCGGCGAATACCTTCTCCGCGCCGAAATACTCCCCGGACTGTTCGAGAGTGTAGATGAAGCTCCGCGGGAAGATATCCTCGCCTTTCTCGTCATCGTGCGAGGTTGAATCGATCAGGACGTTCGCGAACGGGGTCGCGGTATACCCGACGTAACAGCTTTTTTGGAAAATTCCGAGGATGTCTCTGATCTGCCCGTTGATCCGGGAGATTTCGTCCTTGCTGTAGCTGACATTGATTGACGCGTTGTCCGCCTCGTCATCGATGAGCAACAGCGAATCGTTCTGCCCGCAGTTCTGTTTCAACCACAAGGTGATTGCCCGCAGCGAATTGACATTCTTCTTCAGAACGAAGACCATTGGTCCAACATGGCCTGATTTCCAACCGCTGAGTGTTTTCTCGGCAGTCTTGTTGAAATCCTGCACTCGGGACGTGCCCGCCGCCGGGAATCGTTTTGAACCAAGACCGACACCTACGGGTTTGCCCGTGGTCTTGTCAAGACCTATGAAGCCGTCCTCGATACGTTCCTGCGTCTGATTGCGCAGCACGTTGTAGATTCCGGCGAGCACGATGATGATATCGTAACCCGCGTCGGCGGCTTTTGTCATAAGACCGATATAGTTCGCTGTCTTGCCTGACTGCACCGAAGCGACGACAAGCCCCCTCTTATCGAAATCATCCTTACGCTCGGGGTCTGCCATCCTATCGAGAATCTCATCCGTATCGTGATCCAAGGAACGGACAGTCTCGGGACTCCATCGTTTCGTGGTTTGCAGGTAATCCTTATACCTTGGCCAATAGTACCAATGGATATCATTCCTCCGGTCATTAAGCCAAGGCTTCCATGCTTCTTCCTGATACGCAAATCCACGAGGGTGCGCGAATTGCTCTTTGGCCTCGTATTCATCAACAAGGTCTTCAATAAACTTGTTCTCATCCGGAATCGGCACTCCATCGGTCATGTGAAGAACCTTCGCGGCGTCATACCATCGAGAGAAAGTGATTCGGATGAATTCCTCAGTCACCTTCTCTGGCTCCGATTGCGCTACGTCTGCGATTTGCTTATTCGCATGTCCGTAAACGAATCCAGCCAACTCCTTCTGATTGTTCATCGTTCCTCGATTCCCAGTGCCGTAACGGTTTCCGACCACCGTGATTTGAACGGCTCGACCGCATGCATGATGTCCAATACCTCTTCGTCATCTGAAGTCTGTCTCATTCGCGCAAAGAACGTACGCACCGTATCGGCAAAGTCCTCGCTGCACATCTTCTCAGTCGAGGTGTTGTCGGAGTTGTTCGAGATGTCATAGACCAGCGCCTCCATCGGGAGCATGGAGCCGATGAACGCCATGAGGGAATCGAACTTCTTCGCCTGGCCGTCATCGAGCTCGTTGCGAAACGCGGCAAGCACCGGGTGTTCCTCGTTGATGCTGTAGACCACATGCTCGTCTTTCTCCGAGCGATTCCAGACAGGATAGGATTCACGGCTGGTCAGGTTTGCCGTGCGACGACGGTACACGCGGCGGGACGGCGCGCCGATGACCTCAATCAGCTGCTTCACCCTTTTCCGCACCGCTTCGGGCATTTGCGCGCTGGTCTTCTTCACATCAATCTTCCAGACCTCATCCTGGTCGGTATCGATGTCGATCCGGACACGGGTCAACTGGGTCAATGCGGTCTTCTTCGCCAAACCGAACCACGTGCCATGGATAATCAGACGCTTCGCACGGTACAGGTATACGCCTTGGTTGCGCAGATACCCACCCGGCAACCCGTATCGCTCATACTCCTGTTTATCGGCGTATTTCGATACATGCGGTAACGTATACGAACGCAGTCTCACACCCGGGCAGACCAGTTCCTCCGAATCAGCCCTCGTCGCAGGATTCTCGACGTTGAACGGGTCGAGCGGTTCGACAACGCGGCCATTCACCTGCAAAGTGATATGCGGCGTGCCCGGTTTGTTGCCGAGGAAACGGTGGAACACCAGAGCCAAGTGATCCTGGGCTTCGCTTATCACACGCTCGTAGTCCACACGACCTGCGCCGTTCTCCCCGGTCAGGCGATCCACTTTCTCCCAAAGGACAAGCGTGCCGTGTTCCCCCAACGCATCAACACCGAAAAGATTCGAGACATCCTGCCGTTCGATGACGGTCCATTTGTTCGACCGCACGACGGTGTCGAGATCCCAGGTGAAAGCAGAAGTGTCCCCGTCGCGCCGTGACACAACCGTGAGACGACGGCACTGGGAGAACGACGCGGTTTTCAGTCCAAGTCCGAACCGGCCCAAATCCCCTGCCGCCCGGGCGAGACGGGGATTCGAACTTCCCAGACGCATTGCCTTCAGCAACTCGCCGCGATCCAGCCCATCGCCGTCATCGACGATAGCGACCTTGAAACCGCCATCACCGAACGGCAACGCAAAAACGGAAACATTCCCGCTGTTCGCCGTGATGCTGTTGTCAATGATATCGGCGACAGCGCTGTTGAACGAATAACCGACATCACGCAGACTCTCGATGAGAATACCAGGCTCGGGATCGAGCTCAATCTCTTCCTCTTCCGACACCGCTCATTGTCCGTTTCCGTGTTCCGCCGAATTAAATATCAATAAGTATATGCAGTACCCGCAACTTTCCCGCGTATTTTCTGGAACACCAATCACCGCGTCTCATCTGCCCAGCCATTCGGCCACGATCCTGGCCAGCTGCAAGGCGAGTAGCGGGGGCACCGCGTTGCCGACCTGACGGTACTGGTCAGTACGATTCCCCATAAAGAAATAATCATCAGGGAACGTCTGTAATCTCGCCGCCTCACGGACCGTCAGGCTCCGGCACTGCGACGGGTCGGGATGGATGAAGTAATGCCCGTCCTTGCTGATATGCGAAGTCACCGTGGTCGACGGCATATCCGCCTGCTGCACATGGAAACGATCGGCGAACACGACCACTTTCCCCTCTGCTGCCCCGGCAGCGTTCCTGTGGTTCGGCAGCAGAGCCTTCGGGAAGTCATAGAGCTTCGCCGACCGGTCAAAATGTTGCGCGAACGCGGCGCAATACAGATACCTGTCAAGATCGGAAGCCATATGGTTCCGCGCGACATGCTCAGTCAGGATGTCACTGTGCCCGAGATGACCGCGATACCAACCTGACAACGGGTTGTCCTTTTCGCTTTCGATCCTGTTCGCGCTCTGGATGGACGGCAAAAGCGTCCCCCCGGTAACGGGCTCAAGCTGGTCACGAATCGCCTTGCCCTCGGGGTTCGCAAGTAGCCGTTTCGCTGCAGCGGCCACATATCCGCCCCAATCCATTCCCGTATGAACACGCGCCGAGAACCCGGAACGAATCCGAGGCATTTGCCCCAGAACCTGACCGACCGTCACTGCCGGTTTCGTGATAAGCGTTCCCGGAATCGCGGAATTCTCACCTTTCCTCGTGCCGAACAGGATGACCCTGTGCCTCGCCTGTGGGACACCATACCGGTCAGCCCGCACGATGAAGTCGTGCGGCGTCTCCGGGTCATCCGTGACGAACGAATGCAGTTCATAACCCAGCGCCTCCATGTCCGCACTGATATGACCGAACACACCCTCGCCGAAATTCTTCGCAGACAACAGACCCTTCACGTTCTCCATCACGAACGCCGTCGGCCTGATCACCTCGATGAACCGCAGATAACACTTGTACAACGTCTGTTTCACATCATGCTCAAGAGCATCCTTGTCATGCGTACGACGAGCGCGCCCAACAAGCGAATACGCCTGGCACGGCGGACCGCCAATCAGGACGACCGGTCCCTGATATCCCTTCAGCCGTTCCACCGCCATATTCACGAACGTATCGTCACCATCAACAAGCGTCCCCTGCACCGCCTCCGCATCGGCGGCATCCCACTCATCCGCATACTTATCCTGAAGAAACCCCAGATTCACCTTGGTCGGAGCCTCAAGAAACTCGAGATACCCTTTCGGCAAAGCGCCATCCGCATCCATAATATTCCGCGCGAATGCACGCAACCGCAAAGTCTCATGCGCGGTGCGTTCCATCTCAACCGACATCATGATTTGGAAAACCGGATGACCGTCCTTGTCTCGCACTGACGAGAAACCCTCACCCATGCCGCCCGGCCCGGCAAAGAGATCTATGACCGGTATCGGCTGATCAGGCATGACAGATTCTCCTCATACAAATAATTGCAACAGACAGCAATGCCCAGGATAACACAATCACTTCCCCATAATGCAATTGAATATTCAAGCTCGAAGCGTAACCTTCACGGTAGTAGATATCAAGGTTCCGAAATGCAAATAGCACCAATACCATTCCTCTCTCTCCTTCATTTCATCGCGGCTCTTCATGTAAGCACCTGTGTGAACCCTTCATCGACCTCTGAACGATATCCGACACTTTACTGACCAACTCCCCGCACTCCCTCACAGCCGCCACCACACTAGTCTCCTGCTCCGCACTCACCGCCAAATCCCGATTCGTATTATGCGCAACCTGGTTCACGTTGTGCCCGATGCGCCAGATCTCAGTACGGATGCGCTGAAGCTCGCGAACTACCGGTCCCTGTTCAGCGTCCTGTCTCACCTTGTCGATGTCGCCGGCTTGCTTGGCAGCCTCGATGAGGAAACGTGACAACGTGACGCCGCGTTGTTCGGCCAGACCTGCGAGTTCACGTGCCTCGTCTTCGTTGACACGTAGCGAGATGATGCGCGTCCTGGGCATGCCGGTCTTGGTTTGTTTCCGTCGCGTCATGCGAGCCTCCCATCATCAATCTGTCATCATCGGCCAGCGCCCACTGCGCACGCGTTTGTGGATGCCCTGCATCCTGTACTGGCCTTCGGCACTCGGGTTGTTGCCCATGGCGCCATCGGCGGCATGGGGGGCAAGTTCGGATTGTGCATACAATCCGTATAACTTGCTCCCCTGTGCGTGTTGTACACCCTGTACGGCTTGTACACCGTGGCAGGGCTTGCCGCGCTGCGGCGCGGATTTCCGTTAGATGGATTCGGTTCTTCACCCGTGTAGGCCGGCGGCTGCATTTGCCAGTCGGGCTGCCTGCCTGCATCCGGCGTTCCGTGGCGTGGATCGTTTCGAGCATGGTTCGGGCGTATCGGACGAGTTCGTCTGAGCCCAGGTCGGCGAGCCGGTTGAGGATGTCGCGGACGCGCGGATCGCCGGCAAGCTGTTCGGCCTGACTGGCGATGAAGTGGGCTCGGCTCGTATGTCGGTTCGCGGCGGCGCGGGCGATGATCTCACGCTCCGCATCGGATAGGCGCAGATCAATCCGCCGCCGCTCCCCCTGCGTTTCACGCCTGTCAACAGGGGTAAACGAGTGGATGCCTGTCTTCCATGCTTTGGATCCGGTTTCGAGCATGCCCGGGTCAACGTTGGTCGCCGCCGCGCGGATGAACAGTCCCACGGGAATCCCGACCTCGATGCAGATGGCATGAATCCGCTGATAGAGCGCCACATCTATTCGCAGCGATGTGCGTCTATCCAGCATCTTCTCCATATCAGGCTCTTCTCGATACATCGTTCTCACCTGTTTCATGGGAGCGGGACAGCCGGGCGTTGCCGCCATCGTTCAGCCGTCCCGCCTCTATTGCTATCGGACAGGCGTAATCCGCCGCCGTCACCGTCTGCGTCCGCTGAAGTCGAGTACCGCCCCGCGTTCGGGGTCGATGACAAGGTCGGCGCTGAACTTCTTGCCGGTTTTCGAACGGAATCCGGTCAATCGGATCCGTTCCTCGCTGAGCAGGGATCGCACGTTGGCGTCAGTCAGGTTGCGTCCGGCGATGATCGGCCAGAGCATCCAGCCACATCCGGCGGTGCGGGTCCATGTGCCGGCATCATCTCGTGACTGTCGGTTGGTCGAGCATTGCCAGGTTTTCCCGCGTTTGATGACCGGGTTGCCGCATTTGGGGCATCCGCCATATTCTTCGGTGGCGTGCAAATGGCTTGCGATATCCGGATTGCCGCGGAAGATGTCCTGCGCCTGACGCGGGATGCGCGCGGCCTCCAAGGTGACGACACCGCAGGGGACATGATGGAACCTCTAGCAAAAGACCCATCACGTCAAACATACAACAAGGCGTGGAGGGTCGGAATGGAATCACCGATGGGATACCGCAACTCGCAGATCGTCGAAGAGCTAGCCGCCGAAGGAAAAATCACCACCGAACACAAGGGCGTGCAGACATTCGACTTCGCCCAATACTCACTGCTCAAGCGTATGGCCGAAACAACGGCTGACTGGCCACTCGACAAAGCGGCAGAGGAAAAGCACATGCTGCTCCGCACATTCACCTCCGGCTGGCTCTCAATCGCAATCGGCTGGGGAATGACCATTCCGCAAACGATTGACGAGATCGTAGACATTGGAAACGAGCCACGCAATCCAAAGCGTGAGCAGCTGGCATACAACCGTCTCGGCAAAATCGCCAAGAAGCTCGAATCGGCTGGATTGATTAAGTGCTTGCGCAACGGAAATGTGCAACGCAAGAACAATGCGGTGTGGCTGTTAATGCTTGGCGATGACGAAGAGAACGCTGATGTCGAAGCGTACGTGCGCGAACGTATGCGTCTCTGACCCGTGGCGCACGCGCATCGAACCGGACGAATACCAGCTCGCCGAATCCACCTACGACGGCGAGGCATACAGCATGGCGGTCGAACTCGGGGTAACGTTACAAGTGATCAGGGATTACCAGACGCTACTTGAGCGGCATATCACAGGCATGGCGGACGCGCAGGTGGCCGCCTGAGAATCAAAAAGGAGAACGATATGAGAAGAATAAGACTGACGGCAACGCTCACTGCGGCGCTATTGTTGCTTGCCGGCTGCGGGGCGCAACAAGGAGCCAACGAAGGCAATCAGCAGCACAAGGAGCCCGAGCAAGCCCAGCAGCAGCCCGAACCAGAGACCAGCGAGCGAGGGAACCTCGTGAAGCACATCGGAGACACCGCATACATCTACGCTGACACCTCGGAAAAGACGGAGTGGGCACGATGGACGGTGACGAACATCACGCTCGACGCTCCCTGCACCAACGAGTATGCCGAGCCTTCGGAGAACGGGCACATGGTCGTCATGGACGTGACTGCCCAGACCACGAAGGACTTGCCCACCGACCAGCCGCTGTATCTGGGCGCGCCGGGCGCTTGGCAGTACGTGCTCAAGGATGGCACGATATCGAACGCACCCGTGCAGGGATCCGCGTCAACGATGTGCCTCCCGCAGGCCGATATGCTGCCGGACACAATCGGAACCGCCAGCAAGGCCCAAGGAAAGCTTGTGTTCGACCTTCCAACCACGGACGGGTATCTGGTCTATAAGGACGTCGACGCCACCGGCTGGGAATACCCGTTGAGCTGAACGACACGAGGCAAGAGGCTAGGAGGGTTCGGTAATGGCATGGATATTTTTTCGTCGTCCTACGCGAACCGCCATCTGGAATGGGTACGCAAGACGAAGTACCGTCCAGACGGGTTCGACGGCTTCACCCGCACCGAATCCGATTGACAGCCAACCGCATTCGACCGTTTTTAGACCGGTTTTCGACCATCACGGTCGAATCGTCCACGTCAAAGGTTCAAATTACAAGCGCAAAGACATTAAACAATAAGGGCGGACTCGCCCGACAGGTTCGATGCTTCGCAAGCCGTTCATATCTACACGCCAGCCGTCACCAACAGATTCGGTCCAAGACGGCTGGCTTTCGCATATCCGCACGCCCTTCTCTCCCAAGGCGGGGAGAGACACGGTCATCCATGCCGCTGGGCGCCGGTCCGTCCGCATGCGTTCACCGGCATGGTCCGGTCGGATTGGTTCATGGTTGGAACACGCGATGTCGTTACGGCGTGCCGGAACGTTCTCTCCCGTTCACGCCGTGTTCTCTCATGCTCCTGAAACGTGTTCCACGGCGTTTCTGACGGCCTATTGACAGTCCCACCACAAACACTGCGGAAACACGCCGAAAACCGCTCTGGAAGGCGTCTGGAAGGCGTTTTCCAGCATTACACCCAAGTTTGTCTGAGAATCGGAGAGAACGCCATCCGCGGCAACCCCTCGAACACCACCGTCCAAAACGCCCTCAACCCTACTGCTAAAAGGGCTGGAAGCCTAAGCTCCTGCGACTGGGCTTGAACCAGTGACCGTCCGATTAACAGTCGGATGCTCTGCCAACTGAGCTACGCAGGAATATTCCATGCACGCCGTGCACAAGACATGAATCATACGCGGTAAAACGCAAAATGCAAATCCCGCGCGTGTCTCCCCTGCTGCGGCGGGACTACCGTCACATGCTGATCTTCGTCAACGGCATGGCGGAATCGATTGCGAAATCCGGTTCGGACGGTTTCACGCCGCTCTCCACCAGGTTCACGCCCAGCATGGCCACCATAGCGCCATTATCGGTGCACAGTTTGATTTGCGGGATACGCACTTCGACGCCATGCTTGGCTCCGACCTCCAACAGTTTGGCGCGCAGTTGGAAGTTCGCGGAGAAGCCGCCGCCAACGATCAGGGTCTTCGAACCGTACTGCTCGCAACCGCGCATCGCCTTCCTGGCGAGCACCGTCGCGACGGAATCGGCCAGCGACGCGCACACGTCGTCGATGGGAATCTCATTGCCTTCCGCCTGCTGCTGTTCGATCCAACGCGCCACGGCCGTCTTCACGCCGGAGAAACTGAAATCGTACGGATGCTGCTGCCCCGCCTTGCCTTGTGTAAGGCCCTGAGGCACTTTGATGGCATGTGGGTTGCCCAGCTGCGCGTGACGGTCGATGTGCGGGCCGCCGGGATACGGGAAACCAAGCAGACGCGCCACCTTGTCGAAGCATTCGCCGGCAGCGTCGTCGAGCGTGGTGCCGACCACGTCGATATGCCGCGCCACGTCTTCGACATGCAGCAGCGAAGTGTGCCCGCCCGACACAATCAACGCAAGCGTGTCCTTGGGGAACGGTCCGAACTGCAGCTGCGTCACCGCGATATGTCCGATGACGTGGTTGATGCCGTAGATCGGCTTGTTCGCGGCCCATGCCAACGATTTCGCGCCGGACACGCCGACCGCGAGACAGCCGGCGAGGCCGGGTCCCGCGGATACGGCGATCGCGTCGACGTCGGACAGCGTCATGTT
>ENA-OZSI01000270-OZSI01000270.1-human-gut-metagenome-genome-assembly--contig:-NODE-270-length-14749-cov-4.751531_pt1 | contig 14749 bp, 12 predicted proteins | sample MGYA00244125_ERZ653972 | MGnify/ENA primary metagenome ERZ653972 (study PRJEB26926, sample SAMN06164401) | human gut metagenome | biome: ENVO:00009003; feature: ENVO:2100002; material: ENVO:00002003... | reverse complement strand
ACGCAGCACCTCGACGGCCGCCACACCTGCTTCGGCCGGGTGGTCGAGGGGCTGGACGTCATCGACGACATCCGTCCCGGCGACCTGATCCTCTCGATCCGCATCGTGGAGGAGTAGGCATACCGCCCGCGTGTACATGAACAAAGCCCTCCCTGTGCGGAGGGCTTTGTCCTTGCCCCCCCCCTTATATTTTTTTCACCATTTCGAACTGCCGCCCCGTCACGGCGATGTTCGCCGCCTCCAGGAACGCCGTTAACGATTCGCAGCCGGCCTCGGTGTTAATGACCTTGACCGAATCCGCCTTGTTGAGACGGAGCGCTTCCCGCAGCAGCGAGGTGGCGATCCCCCGCCGCCTGTACCGCTTGTCGACAGCGATCAGGGCAATGTCGCCCGAGACGGGTTCGAAGATGCAGTATCCCACCTGTGTCCCCTCTGCGCGGGCGCTCAGCCCGGCGAAGTCCCCCGCAGCCCGCCTTATGGCCTCGGGGCTGTTCTGCCAGGAGGGCATGAAATCCCAGAACTGCGGGTCGGGGGCGAACCGTCCCACATCGACGGGCGTTACCGTACAGGCAATGTCCGGGATTTTCGGGCCGAGGTGCACCTGCGCGTCCTGTTGTATGGAATAATTGAATTCACGCGCCGTTTCGAACCCGAGTTTCCGGTAGACCGATACCGCCTTTGTGTTGTGTTGCAGGACTTCCAGCAGGTATTGCCGGATTCCGGCCTCCCGCAAGTAGGGGATGGAGTGTTCGAAGACCTTTGCAGCGAGCCCCTGCCCGCGATAGGCTTCGAGGGTTCCCGTGCCGGTGTCGTAGGCCGTCGGCAGGCCGTTGAAATTCCCTCTCCCATTCAGGGTGAACGCGGCGATCCGCTCCCCGTCGAACGCGGCGAACGACAGGCGGGGATCGAAACCGCGCCTGCGCAGCATGCGCCGGAGCTGTGTTTCGTCCAGTTGGACTTCGTAATCGGCGAATGCCTGGCCGAATGCCTCGAACAGCGTGCCGAAACATGTATTTTCCAGTGATTTTATCTCCATATGTGTCTGTTTCGGATTTCGGGGGACAGGGCTCCGTCCCCTCTTTTCAAGAGTCGTCGGTTGCAGCTTCTTCCCGCTGCGGGATCGCGCTTTACGCCGGGCACCGCCCCCTCTTCGCCGGAAAGCGAACTGAAAAAAACTCCCCTCGGGAACCGATGTCCGCGAGGGGAGCGCCTTATTCCGTATTGCCCGGGAGTTATTTCCCGAACTTGGCGATGATATTGTCCGTAGCTTTTTTCAGCAATTCCTCAGGGCAGCAGAGGGTGATGCGGATGTAACGGTTGCCCTCCGAGCCGAAGATGCCGCCCGGGGTCAGGAACACGTCGCATTTGTCCATCACCTCGTCCGAGAATGCAAAGCTGTCGCCCTCGTACGATTCGGGCAGCTCGGCCCATACGAACAGCCCGGCCTGGTGCTCGCGGTATTTGCATCCCAGCGCGTCGAGCAGCGCATAGGCCTGCTTCTCGCGGCCGTAATAGATGTCGTTCAGCTCCTTGAACCACTCTTCGCCCAGTGCCAGCGCCGTGTCGGCCGCCGCCTGGATCGGGTAGAACATGCCCGAGTCCATGTTCGACTTGAACGTCAGGATCGAGTCGATCCACTCCTTCTTGCCCACGACGACGCCCACGCGCCAGCCGGCCATCGAGTGGCCTTTCGACAGCGAGTTCATCTCCAGTGCGACGTCGCGTGCGCCCTCGGCCTCCATGATCGAGATCGGGGCGGCGGCATTGCGGATGAAACTGTACGGGTTGTCGTGCACGATCAGGATGTTGTGCCGGGCGCCGAAATCCACGATTTTCTGGAACAGCTCCATCGTCGGGGTCTGGCCCGTCGGCATGTTGGGGTAGTTGACCAGCATCATCTTCACGCCGTCCAACCCGGCCTTCTCGATCGCCTCGAAGTCGGGGTAGAAGCCGGTCTGTTTGTTCAGCGCATAGGGAACCATCTCGCCGCCCGAGAGGCGCACGGCAGCCGAGTAGGTGGGGTAGCCGGGATTGGGCACGAGCACCTTGTCGCCCTTATTGAGGAACGTCATGCATATGTGCATGATGCCCTCCTTTGAGCCGATCAGGGGCAGTACTTCGTTGTTGTAGTCCAGTTCCGTGCGGTACCATTTCTTATACCAGTCCGCAAAAGCCTTGCGCAGGATGGGTTCTCCCTTGTAAGACATGTATTTGTGTACGTCGGGGCGCTGTGCCTCCTTTGCGAGGCGGTCGATGACCGACTGGTGCGGGGGCAGGTCGGGGCTGCCCATAGCGAGTTTCACGATCTGACGGCCCGTTGCCGCTTCGATTTCGGCGATCTCGCGCAGACGGCGCGAAAAATAGTACTCTCCGATGCCGTCCAACCGATGGGAACGGGCGATGTTGACTGCTTTTGCCATAGTATAAGGGTGTTTGGATTTTTGCCAGCAGCAAAGATAGGTATTCCGATTAAAATTTAAAAGCCATCGTTGAATTTTATCTGCCATCCGACTCTCTCCGCCGCTTCATTTCTCGCCCCAAACTGCTTTTGAGCGACATGCGGGACGGGTAACAGTTCGTAACATTTTTTACGAACCGTCCCGCTTACAGCGAGAAGAGGATGAATATCTGCGCCGTCAGCACGCGCAGGAACATCACTACGGGATAGACCGTCGAATAACCCACGGCCGGCATGTCGTTGCCTGCCGTCGCATTGGCGTAGGCCAGCGCCGGGGGATCGGTCGTCGATCCGGCGATAAGTCCCATCAGCGTGTAGTAGTTCATTTTGAGCCACAGCCGCGCCACCAGCGCGACGATTATCAGCGGCAGGACGGTGATGGCGACGCCGTATCCGATCCAGCGGTAACCGCCGTCGACGATGGCGTCGATGAATCCGTCGCCCGCGCCGATGCCCACCGCCGCGAGGAACAGCGCGATGCCGATTTCGCGCAGCATCAGGTTGGCGCTCATCGTAGTGTAGGTGACCAGGTGGAAATGCGTGCCGAAGCGTCCGATCAGGATGGCCACGATCAGCGGGCCTCCTGCCAGTCCGAGCTTCACGGGCTGGGGTACGTTGAGCAGCGGAATTGACCCCAGCAGCACACCTAAAGCGATACCTACGAAGATCGTCACCAAATTAGGCTGGTTCAGCTTCTTGAGCGAGTTGCCCAATACGTCGGCCACCTGCGCCACGGCTTTCGCGGGCCCTACGACCATCACACGGTCGCCGACCTGCAGTTCCAAGCCCTGATAGGGGATCAGTCAGATCGACGCCCGCGCGGTTTACGCGCGTGATGGTGATGCCGTATTTCGTGCGCAGGCGCAGGTCGGAGAATTTCTTGCCGTTGAGCGACGATTTCGTAATCAGGATGCGGCGCGACACCAGCTCGGCATTGGGCGTATTGTTGCCCCACTGCTCGTCGGTCATCTCCACGCGGCGGCCGAAGAAGGCCACGATCGCCTCGATGTCCTCGGCCTGCGAGATCAGCCACAGCCGGTCGCCGATATGTATCACGCTCTCCGCATCGGCCATCGAGATCGTTCCGTCGGGACGCAGGATGCGCGATATGACGAACTGACGGTTGATCAGGTCGCGGACATAGGCCACCGTGCGGCCGTCGAGCGTCTTGTTGGTGAATTCGACCGAAACCTTGTCGGCGAGCTTGTGTTCACGGCTCAGCGCCGCCAGCCCCTCGTCCTCCTTTTCGAACTTCACGCGCAGGGCGTAGCGGATGAAGATCATCGTGAATATGATGCCCACGACGCCGAGCGGATAAGCCACGGCGTATCCCAGCGCGATCGTGGGGTCTTCGATTCCCAACGCATCGGTGTAAGCCTGCTGCGCGGCACCCAGTCCGGGGGTGTTGGTCACTGCGCCCGAAAGGATGCCGACCATCGTCGGAATCGGCGTGCCCGTCGCCAGATGAACTACATAGGCCGTCGCCACGCCCAGCAGTACGATCGCTACGGCACACATGACCAGCGTCATGCCGCCGTGCTTGAACGATGCGAAAAATCCCGGTCCGACTTGCAGACCGATCGAGAAGACGAACAGAATCAGCCCGAATTCCTGCACGAAGTGCCTGACCTCGCCGTCCACCGTCATTCCGAAATGACTCAGGACGATACCTACGAACAGAATCCATGTGATTCCGAGCGAGATGCCGCCGATTTTGACTTTTCCGAGCAAAATGCCGATGGTGATGACCAATGCGAAGGTCAGCACGGCATGGGCGATGCCGCTGCCGAAGAACAAGGTGTGTAACCACTCCATATTAACCTACTTTTGTGCGAATTGCCAGCAATTGTGCAAAAGTAGTATTTATTATAGAATTTAAAAAACTTTGATGCGACTTTTATAAGCCCGATATATGCCCGTCCGCCTGCCGCAGGGCTTACTGCTAATACAGATACCGCTCCATCAGCGGCATCAGCAGCGCCGTAGCCAATCCCATCAGGGCCATCGCCAGTCCGCTCAGGGCTCCTTCGACGGCTCCCATCTCGATGGCGCGCGCCGTACCGATGCCGTGCGCCGCGGCTCCCAGCGCAAACCCCCTTGCTTCGGCATCCCGCACGCCACAGCGGCGCAGGATCCACTCGCCGAAGATACTGCCGAAGATCCCCACGCAGAACACCACGACCGACGTGACGGGGACGATGCCGCCCAGCGGCCCCGAAACCGACACGGCGATGGGCACGGTGACCGACTTGGGGGCTATCGAGTTGAGTATCTCGCGTCCGGCGCCGAACGCCATGGCGATATATACGACGCTCAGCACGCCCGCCACGCAACCCGCAAGGGTGGCGATGCCGACCGGGAGCAGGCTTCCGCGCAGTTGTTCGACCTGTTCGTAGAGCAGGTAGCCGAGTGCGACGACCGACATGCCCAGGGCAAAGTCGAGGATGCCCGTGGCTTCCTGGTAGCGGGCATAGCCGATGTCCGCCGCACGGAGGAATACGATGACGGCGACGAACGTGAGCAGCACGGGATGCAGCAGCGGCATCCGGATGCGGCGGTAGACCGCCGTCCCGAGGCAGTAAAGCCCCACGGTGAGCGTCAGCAGGAAGAGGTCGGTGGAGAGGAACGCCTTGTCAATCATTGTCCGGGGTGTTTGCGGCGGTTTCACGAAGGTGCCGGATGCGGCGCAGGCGCGAGCGGCGGTTCAGGCTCTGGAACGTCTGCCCCGTCACCAGCAGCACGATGATCGTCGAGGCGATGCCCGAGATTACGATCGCCCACAGGTTGTCGAGGATCACGCGGTAGGAGTCCATCAGCCCTACGCCGTAGGGGACGAAGAAGAGTGCCATGGCCCCCAGCAGGAACCGGGCTGCGGGACGTACCGTTTCGGCTTTGACCCAATGCAGGCACAAGGCTGCGAAGAGCAGGATCATGCCGATGATGTTACCTGAAACATAACCTCCGGTAAGGATGCTCAATGCATTGCCGATCAGCCAGAAAAGAAGGATGTAAAAAAGTCCGGGCATTGTGTGTGCGCTTGATTCCGGGGCAAAGATAGCATTTCCGGCCGGAAGTTGTTGCGCCCGCCTGTGATTTTATGTGCGGAGTGTCTTTTTCAGCGGGCACTGCGTACTGGCGCACGACGCGCATCCGCCGCGCCGCCTGCCCCTGAAGAAGCACCACATCCGCCGCACTACGACGGCTGCGACCGCGATGCCGATACCCCAGACCGCAAAGTCCTGCCACCCCATGTCAGAGCCACATGAAAAGGCGGTAGACCGCCCATGCTACGACCCACGCCAGCACCGTGTTGTAGGCCACGGCGGCCGCGGCCCATTTCCACCCGGCCTCGGCGCCGATGGCGGCGATGGTCGCAATGCAGGGGAAGTAGAGGAGGATGAATACCAGGAAAGCCAGTGCCGATGCCTGCGTGAAGTCGCCGCTTGCCAGCAGCTTGCGGGAGAGGTTCACGGTTTCCTCGTCTTCGCCGGGCAGCTCTGCGACCTTGCCCGCCTGCGTGCCCGTGCTGACCTGTGCGCCAGCGTTTTCCGCAATGCGGATCGCCGTCTGTCCGTCCGCCCCGCCGATAATGGCGATGCTGCCTTCCGGCAGGTTTCCGATCTCGATCTTTTCGCCCGATCCCGTGACGATCTCCGTCGTGCCGGCGCCGGGGGCGGTTGCCGCCTCCCCGCCGTCGGAATAGAGCACGCCGAGCGTGCTGACGACGATCTCCTTGGCCGGGACACCCGACAGCAGTGCCACGCCCGCCTTCCAGTTCAGCCCCAGCGGACTGAAAATCGGCGCACAGCTTTGCCCCAGACGCCCGAGGTAGGAGTTCTCGTAGTGGACCGCCGTGCCGCCCTCTTCGCTGCGGGGGTAATAGCTCAGGAACCATACGACCATCGAAGCGATCAGGATCATGCCTCCCATCTTGCGCAGGTATTGCGCGCATTTGTCCCACATGTGGGTGAGCGTCGTCTTCCATGTCGGCAGGCGGTAGGGCGGCAGTTCCATGACGAAGGGCGTTTCGTCCACCGGGAACATGAAGCGCCGCATCAGGCGTGCCGTGACGACGGCCAGCACGACTCCCAGCACATAGAGCCCGATCATCACCATGCTGGCGTCGGCGGCGAAGAACGTCCCGGCGAGCAGGAGGTAGATAGGTATTCGTGCACTGCATGACATGAAGGGGGTTATGAGTATGGTTATCAGCCTGCTGCTTCGGCTCTCGATCGTCCGGCAGGCCATGATGGCCGGGACGTTGCAGCCGAAGCCCATGATCAGCGGGATGAACGATTTGCCGTGCAGGCCGATGCGGTGCATCACGCGATCCATGATGAACGCGGCGCGCGCCAGGTAGCCCGAGTCCTCCATGAACGAGATGAACAGGTAGAGGATCATGATGTTGGGCAGGAAGACGATGACCGCCCCCACGCCGCCGATGATGCCGTCGACCAAGAGGTCGCGCAGCGGCCCCGCGGGCAGCAGCGCGTCCACGCCGCTGCCGATCCATCCCACGAGCGTGTCGATCCACTCCTGCGGGTAGGCGCCGAGGCTGAATGTGCACCAGAACATCAGCCACATCAGGAAAAAGAAGATCGGGAAGCCCCACAGCTTGTGCGTCACGAAGGTGTCGATCAGCTTCGTGGCCGAGGCCTCTTCGCGTTTCCCCGGGGTGTAGGTCTCCTTGAGCGCCCCCTGAATGAACCCGTATTTCTGGTTGGCGAAAGCCGTCTCGACATCCTCGCCCAGGGCTTCGGCGATGCGTTTGGCCTCGCGGTCGCGGATCTCCGCCCACTCGGGGTAGCGGCTGCTGCCGCGCAGCTGTTCCTCGACCTGCCTGTCGCCTTCGAGCATCTTCATGGCGTAGTAGCGCGGCGGGAAGGCCTTGGGCAGTTCGCCGCGGTAGTCGCTCATATCGTCCTTGAGCCGCCGGAGCCCCTCTTCGATGACGGGGCCCATGTTTATGTGGATGTGGCGTACGCGCTCGTCCTGGTTCTCGTACACGGCGATCACGGTGTCCAACAGCGCTTCGATGCCTTTGCCGTTGCGTGCCTCGACGGGTACCATCGGTACGCCGAGCATCCGTCCCAGGTTGTCGTAATCGAGCTCCGAACCGCGTGAGTCGAGCTCGTCGTACATATTGAGAGCCACCACCATGCGCGGGTTTATATCGATCAGCTCGGTCGTCAGGTAAAGGTTGCGTTCGAGGTTCGACGCCACGACCGAGTTGATGATGACGTCGGGCGTCTTTTCGGCGATATGGCTGCGGACGTAACGCTCCTCGGGGGTATAGGCCGAAAGGGCGTAGGTGCCCGGCAGGTCGGTCACCTCGAAGCGGTAGCCGCGGTAGTAGCGGTGCCCGCTCTTGGCGCCGACGGTCACGCCGCTGTAATTGCCCACGTGTTCATGGCCGCCCGATATGGCGTTGAAAAGCGAGGTCTTGCCGCTGTTGGGGTTGCCCACGAGCGCCACGCCGATCGTGCGGCTGTGGCGCGAGATGACCTCGTCGGCCGTGGCGCAGTCGTCGTCCGCGCCCGGCGTCCCGGCGGCGGGGTATTCGGGGGCTTGTTCCGGCGTTCCGCAGCCGCATTGCCCGTGGCGGTGCCCGGGATGATGGCGGTGGTGGTGATGTCCTCCGGCAAGGTATTCGTTCACTTCGCTGTCGGAGAGTACGACGACCATGTCGGCCTCGGTACGGCGCAGCGAGATGTCGTAGCCCATGATTTTATATTCGATCGGGTCTTTCAGGGGTGCGTTGAGCAGTACTTCGACCCGCTGCCCGCGAACGAATCCCATCTCCATGATGCGCCGGCGGAAGCCTCCGTGGCCCGTCACCTTGAGGATCGTGGCCGACTCGCCGGTTTTAAGTTCGGATAAACGCATTGTCGCTCTTTAGTTTTGGCGCCAAAGATACGACTTTGCGGCCGGATATGCAATCCCCATTTGTGGGTATATTCGGGCGGCCTTACCACCCGCCGCCCAGTGCCTTGCAGAGGTTCACGTAGTTGATGTACTGCTGTGCCGCGATGTTCACCAGCTCCATCTGCGACTGGTAGAGGCTCCGCTCGGCGTCAATCACGTCGAGGTAGTCCGACAGCCCGCTGCGGTAGAGCGCCTGCGTCATGGTGGCAATGCGGTCGTTCGAAACGACCAGTTCGCAGGAACGCTCTGTCTGGGTGCGGTAGGTGGCGATGGCGACCAGCGCCTTCTCGACATCTGCGAATGCCGTCAGTACGGTTTGCTCGTAAGTCTTTGCCGCCTGCGTATAACGCTCCATGGCCGCCATCTCCGAGCGGCGCAGCTTGCCGAAGGCGAACAGGGGTTGCGTGAGCGAGCCCAGCGCATCCCACGCCCAAGGGTTTGCCGCAGTTAAACCTTTGATCGAGTTGGAGGCTATTCCTCCTTTGGCTGTCAGTGCGATGGACGGGAATCTTGCCCCGCGTGCGACCCCGGCATTCGCGGCCGCCTGGAGCATATTGTAACGCGCCTCCATGATGTCCGGGCGCCGCTTGAGCAGTTCCGACGGAAGCCCTACGGGGATGTCGGCGGGATGGCGGTCTGCGAGCAGGCGCAGCCCCGAGCCCGTGCTGTCCGCCGCCTGCGGCGTTTCGCCCAGCAGGATGTCGAGCGACAGCCGCGTCTGCTTCACGGCGCGCTCGTATTGCGGGATGTCCGCCTCGGCCGTATAGACCAGGCTGCGTGCCTGCTCCAGCGCCACGCCGTCCGACATGCCGTAGCGGAACATCGAGTCGATCAGTGCGGCCGATTCGCGCCGCAGGGTGCAGCTGCGCCGGGCGATCGCCAGGTCGCGTTCGTATTCGAGCAGCGTGAAGTAGGTCGTGGCGACCTCCGCGGCCAGCGACAGCCGCACGCCCCGCAGCGCCCATTCCGAGGAGGCGATCTGCGCCCTGGCCGCCCGTTTGGCGTTACGCAGCTGCCCGAACAGGGCGATCTCCCACGAGAGCGACGGTTCGACGGCATAGGTCTGTACGATCTTGGTCTGCGGCGTGTATTCCCCCTCGGCCGTGACGCCTATGCCCACCTGGGGCAGGAACTGCGCCCGCACGACGCCGAGGTTCTGCCGCGCCTCTTCCACGCGCGAAGCCGCTACGGCCACGTCGCGGTTGTTCTCCAGCGCCCGCTGCACGAGGTTGTCGAGCACCGTGTCCCCGAACAGCCGCCACCAGTCGGAGGCGAGCGCCGCGGTGTCCCGCGGGAAGCCTTCGCCGTAGAGGTAGCCGTCGGGCACGTCGACCTTGGGCGGGTAGAAACGGGGTGTGCAGGCCGCGCAGGCGAGTGCGAAGATTAGGGTAAGGTATCCGGTTTTCATAGTTTTTCCTCCTGTTTTTTGCGTTCGCGGCGGCGTTCGAAATTCCCGATGCGCCCCACGAAATAGTAGAGTGCCGGGTAGACGAAGATGCCCAGCAGCGTGGCGAACAGCATACCGCCCACCAGTGCCACGCCCATGATGTTGCGTGCCGTGGCGTAGACCCCGCTGGCGAATACCAGCGGCATGACGCCGAGGATGAACGCGAAGGCGGTCATGATGATCGGCCGCACGCGCAGTTTGGCGGCGCCGATCGCGGCGTCCATCAGCGACAGGCCCTTTTCGTTGAACAGCCGGTCGGCGTACTCCACGACCAGGATGGCGTTCTTGGCCGCCAGGCCGATGAGCATGACCAGCGAAATCTGCATGTAGACGTCGTTGACGAAGAAGGCGTCCAAAAGGTGCGATACCCCGATGAAGAGCACGGCGCCCAGCACTGCGACGGGGACGCTCATCAGGATCGCAAGCGGCAGTCCCCACGATTCGTAGAGCGCCGCGAGGGCCAGGAAGACGAACACCAGCGCCAGCAGGTAGACCAGCCCACCCGTCTTCGAGGCATTGGCTTCCTGATAGGAGGTGCCGCTCCACGCCGTGCCGATGTCGTCGGGCAGCACCTCGCCGGCCGTACGGGTGATCTGCTGCATGACGGTCGTGGTCGAGGCGCGCGCCGCGGGCGTCACCGTGAGGGAGATCGAGCGGTAGAGGTTGAACTGCGAGACGTATTCCACGCCCACCGTGTCGACGACCTCCACGAACGACGATACGGGCACGCTCTCACCCGAGGACGAGGCGACGTAGTAATTGTCGAGCGAACGTTTGTCGATCCGGTATTCGGGGGCCGCCTGAATATAGGTCTGGTAGAGCTTGCCGAAACGCGAAAAGTTGTTGATGTAGGCGCCTCCCAGCAGGGTCGTCAGGTCTCCGTACAGTACGCCCAGGTCGACGCCTGCGGCGAGCGCCTGCTCCTTGTCGATGCGCAGGCGGCGCTGGGGCACCCCGGCGTTGAACTGCGTGGTCACCGAGGCGATCGAGGGCTGTTTGCGCAACGAATCCATCAGCCGTCCGGCCTGGGCGAGCAGGTAGGCCGTGCCGCGCCCTTCGAGATCCTGCACCTCGACCGATACGCCCGACGTGATGCCCAGCCCGGGGATCGAGGGCGGGATGAAGGCATAGCACTCGGCTCCCGGCACGGCGACGTACAGCTCGTCGGTGAGTTTCTGTGCGATTTCCATGGCCGAGAGTTTGCGGTCGGCGAAGTCGACCAGCGAGACGAAGATGATGCCGCTGTCGGTCGAGGCGATGCCCGCCATCATGTTGAAACCCGCGGCGAACGAGGTCGAGGCCACTTCGGGCAGGGTGCGGATCACGGCGTCGGCCTCTTCCATGGCGGCCTGCGTGACGGGAAGCGCCGAGGCTTCGGGCGTGGAGACCATCACCATGACGTAGCCCTGGTCTTCCTCGGGGAGGAACCCCGCGGGCAGCTTGCGCCATACGACGAAGATGACCGCGAGTACCACGGCGATGAATACGCCCGTGCGCGTCACGTGGCGGATAAGCGTCGGCGTAAAGGCCGTATAGCGATCCATGTTGCGGGAGAAGGAGCGGTTGAAGGCGGCGAAAAAGCCTTTCTGCGGTGGTTCACGGCGGCGCAGCAGCAGGGCGCAAAGCGCCGGGGAGAGCGTCAGGGCGTTGAATGCCGAGATCACCACCGAGACGGCGATCGTGATGGAGAACTGCTGGAACAGCCGCCCCGTGATGCCGCCCGTGAACGACACGGGGACGAATACGGCCAGCAGCACGACCGTCGTGGCGACGATGGGCGAGGCGACGTTCTTCATGGCTTCGAGCGCCGCGGCGCGGGGCCGCATGCCGGCGGCGATATTGACCTGCGCGGCCTCGACGACTACGATGGCGTCGTCGACCACCAGGCCGATGGCCAGCACCAGCCCCAGCAGCGAGATGATGTTGACCGAGAAGCCCAGCAGCGGGAAGAGCGCGAAGGCCCCGATGAGCGAGACGGGGATCGCCACGAGCGGGATGACGGTCGCCCGCCAGTCCTGGATGAAGAGGTAGATGATGAAGATCACCAGGATGAGGGCGATCACCAGCGTGTGGAATATGTCCCGGATACCGGCGTCGATGCTGGTCGTGGTGTCGACGATCGTGGTGGCCGCAATGCCGTCGGGCATGCGTTTTTCGAGCCGTGCCATCGCCGCCCTGACCTTCTTGCCCACCTCCACGGCGTTGCTGCCGGGCTGCTGGTAGACGACGATCATGGCCGTGGGCTTGCCCTCGAAGAGCGAGCTCACGCCGTAGCTCTGGCTGCCGAGCGAAACCTCGGCCACATCGCACAGCCGGATCTGCTGGCCTTCCGAAGTCGTGACGACCACGATGTCGCCAAACTGCGCGGGGGTGGTGATCTGCGGCGGCATGGTCACCGTATAAGTATAGGTGGTGCCGTCGGGCGCGGGTTCGGCCCCGAACTGCCCGGCGGGGTAGATGCCTCCCTGGTTCTCGATGGCCGCGGTGACGGCCGAAACCGGGATGCCGTAGTATTTCAGCACGTCGGGCTTGAGCCATACGCGCATGGCGTACTCGCCGGCGCCCATGATCGACACTTTGCCTACGCCGTCGATCTTGAGCAGCTCGTTCTGGAGGTTGATGTAAGCGTAGTTGGAGAGGAACTCGGCGTCGTAGCGTCCGTCGCTGTGCAGCGAGAAGACCAGCAGGAAGCCGGTCATGGTCTTGCGCGTGGTGACGCCCTGCTTGGTGACCGTCGCCGGGAGCTGTGCGGTGGCCGAAGAGACGTTGTTCTGCGTGAAGATGGCGTCCAGGTCGGGGTCGGAGCCTATGTCGAAGGTCACCTGCATGACCATCGAACCGTCGTTGGCGCTGGTGGTCTGCAGGTAGAGCATGTCGCTCACGCCCATGACGCTCTGCGCCACGGGCGTCGCCACGGCGTTGTTGACCGTCTCGGCATCGGCGCCGTCGTACGTAGCCGAGACCTCGACCACGGGCGGCGTGATGTCGGGGTATTGTTCGATCGGCAGGTTCAGGATCGAAATCAGCCCCACGATGACGATGACGATGGCCAGCGACAGGGCGAAGATCGGGCGCGAAACGAAAAATTTCTCCATGGCGTCACTTTTTTTCGGGGATGACCTTCATGCCGTTGTGCAGTTTCTGCTGCCCGGCCGTTACCACCAGTTCCCCGTCGATGAGCCCTTCGTCGATGCACCACATCGACCCGTACGTGTCGCCCGGGATCACCCGGCGGTACATGGCCGTGCTGTCGGGGCGTACCACCCAGACCGAATTGACGCCCTGCGCCTGGCTCACGCACGCCTGCGGCACGACCACGCGCGGCCGTACGGGGCCGACGCTGGCCTCCACACGGGCGAACTGCCCGGGTTTGAGCGAACGGTCGGGGTTGGGGAACATCACTACCAGCACGAGCGTCCCGGTCGTGCTCGACACGTCCTTGCGCGTATAGTCGTAAAGCCCCTCATAGGGGTATTCCGTGCCGTCGGCCAGCATCAGGCGAATGTCGGTGAGCAGTCCCGCGTTGTCGAAGATCGAGGTGCGCGGCCCCGCCGAGCGCAGGTATTGCGCCATCGGGATCGCCACGTCGACGGTCAGCGTGTCGATGTTCGAAATGGTCGTCAGCACCCCGAACTGCGTGCCTGGGCCCACGTAGTCGCCCACGTGTGCCGAGGTGTTGGAGATGATACCGTCGATGGGCGAGCGAAGCTCCGTATAGCCGACGTTCATGCGGGCGCTGCTGAGGGTCTGCTCGGCCGAGCGGACGGTGGCTTCGGCGGCTTTGTACTGGGCCGTATACTGATCCAGCTGCGACTGGCTGATGGCGTTGATCCTGGCCAGCGGCACGGCGCGGTCGTAGTTGTTGCGGGCTTCGATCGCCTGCGCCCGGGCCGATTGCAGGGCAGCCTCGGCTGCGAGCATCGAGGTCGAAAGCTGGTCGGGGTCGATCGTGAACAACAGCTGCCCGCGCTTCACGGGCATACCGTTGGCAAACTGCTTCGTAAGCAGGTAGCCGTTCACGCGCGGCTGGATCACCGCATCGAAATTGCTCGCCAGGTAACCGATGAACTCCATGCGGTTGGGAACGCTGTCCGTGACGGCTTCGGCCACGCCGACCCTGAGCGGGGGCATGGCGGTTTCGGGCTTGTGCCTGCGGCACCCCGCGAGGAGTACGGCGAGCAGCCCCGTGATAAGGAAAAGTCTGTTCATACCGGGATGTTTTACACCCTTGCAGGGGCAAAAAACGTACCGTGAACAGGGTGACAGCTAGTTAAAAAGGGGATTATATGCTAAAAAAAGCTGATTTTTTTAACTGCAAATGATGATGTTTAGATAATTTTTATATCTTTGCGTTGATAACAAACCCAAATTAATATAAAAGTTATGAAAGAATTAGTAGCAAAGATCAATGCCGAGTACGAGGTATTCGCAGCAAATGCAGCAGCACAGGTAGAGAAAGGCAACAAGGCCGCCGGTACGCGTGCCCGCAAATCAGCACTGGAGATTTCGAAGCTGATGAAGGAATTCCGCAAGGTTTCCGTAGAGGCTGCGAAATAATCGCCGACTACAAAGACGCAACAAAGGCTGTCCTTTTGGGCAGCCTTTGTTGTTTTCGTGCCGTATGCGGATCGTTCCCGCGGCAAGCCGTACGGTCGCGGCGCAGGTCAGGGCTCGATGCCGAATTTGCGGAACACCTCCATATCCTCTGCGGAGAGGCCCGTCTTGCGGAACGGTACGGCCTCGTTGTGGTCGTTCAGGTAACGGCGCGGCCGGGTGCGGTCGTAGCCCGCGTTGACCAGCGACACGCCCGTGTCGATGTAATTCCCCCGGATCGAAGCCATGTCGGCCATGGTGTGGAACAGCGCGTGGGCTGTCTCTTATACACATCTCCGAGCCCACGAGACCCTAAGACATCTCGT
>ENA-OZSI01000253-OZSI01000253.1-human-gut-metagenome-genome-assembly--contig:-NODE-253-length-15115-cov-5.200066_pt1 | contig 15115 bp, 12 predicted proteins | sample MGYA00244125_ERZ653972 | MGnify/ENA primary metagenome ERZ653972 (study PRJEB26926, sample SAMN06164401) | human gut metagenome | biome: ENVO:00009003; feature: ENVO:2100002; material: ENVO:00002003... | reverse complement strand
ATCCGAATGTGCTCGGTGCAGGTATGCCCGGTGGCACCTATGCCGGCAACCAGGGCGGTTCCAATATCCGTGAGGCTTTCCTTGTGAACATTGCCAACGCGTGGATTGACCGGCAGAATATCCTGGACCCTATAGAACTCTATATCAAAATGAACGGCATGCCGGAATGCGAGCTGCGTTTCCGCAATACCGTATTAGTAACCCTCGATACCGGCAGCGGTACCAAAAAAACATTGAGCTAATGATATTCAGTGCAAAAAAATGGAACAACGGCAAGGAGCTGAAAGCGGTGATGAAGGTGAACACCGCCATCTCCTTTGACATGATGGAGGCACCGCTCCGGAATGCTTTCCGGCAATACCTCGTACCGTTATTGGGCGATGCGATGGTGGGAGAAGTGGTCGAGATATATGAATTCGGTCCAAATCCGGATGTATTGGAACAGAATACCGAAGGGGCAACCGAACGGGAGAAACTGGACAGCCGCCTGCTGGAGATCTGCAAACGCGCGAACGCGAACCTGGCGTTCTGGAACGATTTCGATGAAATCAGCATGCGTATCACCGATGCGGGCTTCCAACGTCAGAAATCCGACAACGGCGAATCATTCCAGCAGGTGTACAAGTACCAGGAAGATAACCTGCGGGCATCGTTACGCAACAAGGGGTTCAATGCGCTCGACGAGCTGCTTGAGTTTCTGTATGCCCATATAGCCGAATATCCGGAGTTCGCGTCCTCCCAGGCCTATCAGGACCGTAAATCAGCCATTGTCCGCAGTACCGCGGATGTCAATGACGTCTGTTTTATCAATGGCAGCCGGATTGTTTTCCTCCGTCTGCAGCCGCACCTGAAGTTTGCCGAGGAGATGCTCCTTCAGCCGGCCATCGGTGACAAGCTGTATGAGCATCTGATTGACGGACTGGTAAATCCCCCAGAAGACGAAGAAGCCCGGAAGAGCATGGAGCGGTTGCGCCTTGCCTGCTCCCGCTACATTGTGGCAATGGCGGTCAGACGGCTGCTGATGGAGACGGGTAGCGTCACGGACCGGGGGCTGTACTTCACCGCTGTACAGCCGGGTGAGAAGGGCAATGAGGAGAAGAGACCCGTCGATACGGAGCGCATAGCCGTACAGATCCAGAATCTGAAAACGGATGCGGACATGTACATGACCGTGCTGCTGCGTACGGTACGGAGCTGTTTTGAGAATTTCTATGAGGGTGATCCCAGGCAGATATACGACCGGGACAATGACCATAAACGCACATTCTGGACATGAGGGAGCTTCGCATTGCATACCGTAGATTCGGAATCCGCCATGAGATAATCCGCCGGGTACCTCAGAAATGGGAGGAGCTGACACCGGCACAGTTCCTGCTCGTGTCGCGGCTTTATCTTCAGGAAATAGACGAACCATCCTTCCTGAAGGAGTTCTATTCCCTTGCCGTACGGGGTCGGTTCCGACACCTATTACAGTTATAAGCTGAGCGAACTGGTGGAGTTCATCAGCGACTGCCGTGTCCGGATGGACCGCTTTATCCTTCCTGCCGTCTCCGGGCTGAAAGCGCCGGGTGACCGCCTGAAGGGGATGTGTTTCGAACACTTCATGCACGTGGACACTGCTTTCAACCGATATGTCCGTGACGGCAAGGATGCCTCACTGGACACTTTCGTAGCAATGCTCTATTTGAAGGACAACGAATATATTGTCCTACCATCAGGTGGGAAAAACGGCTTATTTAGCAGGCAGAAACCGCTGATACTGCAAAAACGGATAATGAAGGTGACAAAGATTGACAGGCACGTCAAGTATGCCATATTCCTGAACTACGTTTTTGTCAAGAGGTGGCTTTCAAAGGCTTTTCCTTTCCTCTTTCCGTTGGATGATGAACCGGAGGAAAAGCGGAATAGTCCCGCCGCACCGTCAGTCAACTGGCTCGACATCTTCGACGCCTTTGTCGGTGACGATGTGGCGGTGATGGAGAAATACCAGGCGATGCCGGTGGCAACGGCATTCCGCCTGCTCAACAAAAGGATACGTGACGCCCAAAAACAGAAGAAATGACTTTTTCGGAATACATAGAGAATCTGGCTGAAAGGCATGTCGATATACGACACAAGGAGAATGATGAAGTACACTTCCTCTCATCAGAACGAGAGAAGCATACGGCACTGGACAGCGTGCTCCACTATCCGGCAGTGATTGTGGACCGTGGCTCAGGATTCGGTTACGGCGGTAATCCGGGTGCATACCGAAAAGACCGCGATTACCTGCTCTTCATTGTGGAGCATGTGTCCGACACCTCCGACTATGAGCAGATAGAGGCTGCCCTTGACAAGTGCGAGCGCATTCTTGATGAGCTGCTCAACCAAATTTTGGAAGACAAAAGGAAGAAAAGGCTGTGGCTCGCTTTTTCCTTGGAGGATGTGGAAGCGGATTATGTGGTAAACAATGATAACCAGCTTTATGGCGTGGTTGCGGCAATACATCTGTCCGAACTTTACAAGGTTTTGAATTGCCGCAATGCATTTTTATGATACAGTATGTCTGATACACTTACAACATTGAAGGAGCTGGCGGCACAAGTGCGTGGTGCCACCCGAAAAGGTGAGAATACGGCTGAACGTGTCGGGCGTCTCTTTGTGGGCATCCTTGCCCTCATGGAAGAATCCGAAATTTCATTCGAGCCTTCCGAGGGATACGATACGCTTGGGACATTGAAGGAACTGGCGGCACAGGTACGCAGTGCTACCGAGGACAGTGAGAATACCGCCGAACGTGTCGGACGTGTTTTTGCCGGCATCCTGGATCTGCTGGAGCAGTCCGGTATCGAGTTCGATACTGCCGAAGGAGATGATTCCATAGAGATTCTGCAGTCCCTTTCCGACCAGGTACGTGGTGCCACCCGAAAAGGTGAGAATACGTCCGAACGTGTGGGGCGTCTCTTTGCGGGTATCTTGAATCTTTGGGCAATGAGAGCGGAGGACTGGAACAAGGTCATACCGCCCGTCTATGTCCGCAGCGACAACGGACGGCAATATCTCGGCATCTACAACGCGACCAAATCGGTCATGGAGGACTATCCCGACGGTCTGACGCAGGATGTGACGATAACATGCACCCAGACCAACATAGACTACAAGGGCAACAGATACCAGGATGAGGACAGCATGTGGAGCGTGGAGATGAAAGGCTGGAACCAGGATACCGCACATATACTTACCATTGACGGGGCCGGCAAATGCACACTCGACGGCCGCGGTTTCGGTGGCATACATATCGAGGATTGCAGTAACATCATCATTCGGGACATCACCTTCCTGAACTTCAATACCTACGAGGGTGTTTATGCACCGGAGGAGCCCGCCTGCATCTATGCCACAAACATCTCCAAACGCAAGCCTTGCCGCAACCTGTACTTTGAGAACCTGACCGTCAAAGGGCAGAGCACCAAGAGTCCGAACTCCAATTACCGCACCCGCTACGGCATTACGGTCAAAGGATACGAGAATGTGTGTCTCCATAATATCCGTATGTCGCAGGTCGTTGTCCAGCCGATTTCCATTACAGACGCGAATACCGTCTATATATCAAAGATAAGATTCTCCGAATCAGTGATGCAGGCCGAAGTGGTCGGGCACCCGTCAATCATGAGCCTTTCGGCAACGGATGTCTATATCATGGATTGTGACATAGACGGCAGCCATTACAATGAGGTAGCCATTTCCGTAGGCAAGGTCAAACAACTGTTCTTAGAGCGTAACCATATCTACAAGACCTGCGGACCGGTCATCGGAATAAGCAATGAACTCGGCGCGGACAAGATATTCATATCCGGCAATTACATGCATGATAACATGGAGCTTCCGAAATACCAATGGGACTGCACGTGGTTCACGTTCCCCGGCATGTCCAAGGAAATAATAATCGCGAACAATACCTTCGTGTTCAGCAGCGGCTATTTCCAGGAGTTTTTCGCGCGTTCGAGCACTTCCGCTATCGAAAGGCTGGTCAATGTGAACAATATATTTGTCCGGCACAATGAGCAGAATCATGGCATCTTCATCCTTTCGAGCGTCCATAGCCTCATAAGTGGCAGTAATATTTATAATAAGGAGACCGTATTGTACTCCATGGCCGACAATACTTCACCGGTGTATTTTGCCGGAAACAACCAGGGAAACCTTGCGTACATACAAGCACAGGGATATGAGGCTGGCACGGCACAGATTACCGACGGGAGCGCCATCCTGATGGATGACCGCCCGTGTCTGACAGCGGAACTGGCAGCCATTCACAAGAGCGTCGCGGAATATGTACGTGAATTCGATTACAAGTACCAGACGAATGACCGGGACAATACCAGCATCGGCTGTGACAACTACTACAGCGTCGAGTTTGACGAGACAGCCGACACCACCGATGGCTACGACGGTATAAACCGTTACAGCAATGAAGTCTTCAGCAGCGCTGCCTAATACAGTATGCCGTCAGACCAGACCCTGGTGTTGCTTGCACGGTCCAAGAACCGGGACAGGATGGTTGTGTTCAACATAACCAAATCGGACGATGTCGGTAACCGGATTGTATCTGTCGGCCGCCTGGCATCGTTCTCCATCCGTCCGAAGCTTGACGGGAACGGAGAATATACAGCAGACCAGTTATATGATGTAACCATTGAATAATGATGAATATATGAAATACCACGAGATTCTGAAAGCCCTGATCGGCATTCCCTCCTTGTCCGCAAGACTTGACAACCCTTTCCCTCTGGTCGGGGACAAAGTTACCATATCAAGTACAAGCGAATGGGTGAGGCAACACGAGTATCTGCTTGATGGTGGAGCCGGGCCTGAACGGTCTGTCCTGGATTGTGTACTGGGAAAATCCTCAGAGACTGTAGATATGTCTGCCGCAGGTGAGTTCATACAGAGCGTCAGTGTATCCAACGATAGCGGCAACGCTTCTGTCAGGAAAATCGCATATCCGATGCTTCCCGCCACCGAGCCCTATTTTATGGTTACCGCCACTGAGATAGTGCGTGTCGGGGAAAGGGGCTATCTTTCGATATATGCCGAAAACGGTTATGCCACTTCCCGCAACAATACCATCGTTGCGCGTATATACAAGGAGAATGAACCGGAACCAGTGAAAACCGTCGGCTTTGACACGAGCCGTCCAGGACCGACTGTCTGGGCGGCATCCCCCTATACCTTCGATGCTGTGTCCGACCGTGGAATATACGATGTGGAGGTGGACGTGACAGATGTCCTGACCGGTGTGACTTTTACCAAACGTATCAACAAGCTCATAACCGTTACCCCCGCGCTTGCCCCCCGTGATGAAGCGGTTGAGTATCTCGTCCCCGACGCCAAGATTGTGGGTGGAGCCGAGAGCTGGATTATAGACGGTAAGGATTATCCGGCAGGCTGTACGGTTATCCTAAAATATGACCCGCAGTTCGGTGAGAGATACCCCATGCGTCTGCGTCTTGACAATTTCAAGGGCACGCGGGAGAATCCGATCATTTTCACGATAGATACTGAGGAGCCGTTTGAATTCAACTGGTTCTATTGGTTCGGCATACTCTTCAATGACTGCGCCCATATCGTCTTTGACGGTAGGGGCTATCATAATCTAGATAAGGGGTTCAGAATGATTGCCATGCCGGAATTTGCGAATATCGCCATACAAGTCACCAACTATTCGAACGAGCTTGAATTCTTTGGTATCGAGATCGACAAGGCGGATTTTGCCGGATTCATGATCAAGACAGACCCCACGGCCGATAACCCCCAGGGGTGGTGGCCTGCCTATAGGCTGGAAAATCTCAGGCTCCATCATAACCATATTCATGACACGGTCGGAGAAGGGAGCTATCTGGGACACTACAGTCCTAATTATTATACCGGTACCAACAGCAACGGGGAGGAGGTCAGATACCGTGCGCACCACTTGTACAACACCCGCATATACCGTAATATCTATGAGAATCAGGGTTATGACAACTTCCAGCTCAATAATGCCGAAGATGCCGAGATATGCTATAATGAATTCATCAATGGCGGTAACCGTATGGAGAAGGACCAGACATCGGCTCTTGCCCTCGGTCTCAGTGGCAAAATATACAACAATGTCATACGCGGGCATTTCGGCCCTGCCATCCAGTGCCTGTGCATGGGTGATGTGGAGATTTTCAACAATATCATCGCTCCCGGCACGGAAGTCTCAAGCGCTTTCTATCTGGGGGGCTTCCAGGAACCCCCGCAGTCCGATTATGATACCGGGTTGACAATAGGGCATCTGATTAATATACATAACAACATCCTCTTCTCGTATGGCGTGCCATATCTGTTCAGTCAGGCGAACAAATGCAAGAATGTCCGTATTCTGGACAACTTCTGTGTACATAAGGGAGCCTGGGGAGGTCAGGCGGCGGATATAATGTCCGGTTGGAAAGTAGAGGGGAACATGGAACTGGAATACCCGCGTTACCCTTTCGATTTCCAGGCTATTGACGAGCGGTACAAGATTGCCGATTCCATCAATCTGGACTATCGCATTGCCGCCTCCTCGCCTCTGGTTGAAGGAGGATGCGGCGACAGTTTCCGTTTTGATTTCAACGGCTATAAAAATTGGTACGACAAGGTGTTCCCTATAGGCCCTTTCCTTGGGAAATATAGGAGTCCGGACATCGTGGATGCCCTTTTCGGACTGTCATCCATTGTGATAGACGGAGGTGCCGCCAGTACCTTGAGCAATAAGGTCAGCGTGCGGATGAATTGCAAGGGTGAGGTGACACATTACCGTATAAGTGAGAAAAGGGACTTTTCCGACACGGTGTGGTCGGAGTGGAGCGGTGATACCGTAGAATTCACATTCCTTTCCACAGGACCGAAGACATTGTACTGCCAGATAAAGTCGTCTACGGAAGAGAGCGCTGTTAAATCCGCATCCATCATCTATCAGGAAAGCCCGTTGGTACTGTCCTCTGTCGTGATAGAGGACGGTGTTCCTGAAAAGAACGGAAAGACTGTGAGTGTTGAAATATCATACAGCGGTTCTGTCATGCCCCGATACTACCGTGCAGGTGAAACGGAGGATTTGACCTCTGCCGGTTGGACTGCGTTTACGGAACGTTTCTCCTATACGTTTGATACAACGGGCGCGAAGACCTTGTATGTACAACTGATGGACGGATTCGGGCAGATGACTGAAACCCGGTCCGCAAGCATCACCATCAATCCGCCGCGTAAGGCAGTGGTCAGTATAGGATGGGCCTATGATGATGTTGCCCCCGGATGTGTGTTTGACAGTGGGCTTGGCATCAATAGGATGAATTACTCGGCGACAGCCCGGACCTTTGTATGGGATTCCGGGGAAGATGCCGGAACTGTCGTCAAAGGGGACTCCGTCAATTTCAATGAGGATATCAGGGTCGGTGGTGCAACTACAGGTGACGATAGTGGCATGTATCCGGACAGTGTGTTGGAGAAATATGTCAGGTATAACGGTTTCCCGCAGAATACATACGGACACAGGACAGCCTCGATACATCTCTCTCCAGGGACATACCGTCTGCGGCTGTTCTGTTCCCTGAACTCCACTTATAAGAACTCCACGGAATTCATGAAGGTACAGACCGTCGTGGACGGTGTTGCCAATGTGTTTGAACTGCCGGACGGTTATGATGTCATAGGCAATCTCACCCGATGGCTTGAACAGGAAATCACCGTACCGGAATCGGGAATGTTCGAATTGCAATGGGGGATGGAGAATGCGACAAAAGGATGGATGGAGGTTCCGCTGAATATTATAGAAATAGAAGAAACGTAAGATAATGAAATATATAAAAGTAGTATGGCTAAAGCAGAAATCTTATTCAAGGTCATCCGCAAATGGGAAGGCGGATGGAGTGACCACAAAAATGACAAAGGTGGCAAAACCAATATGGGGATAACCTTGTCTACGTGGAAATCATGTGGTTATGACAAGGATGGTGACGGAGATATTGATGCGGATGATTTACGCATGATTACTCCGGATGACGTTTTTCATGTTTTCAAGAAGTATTATTGGGACCGTTACCAAGCGGACTTCATACACAACCAGTCCATTGCGAACATCTGTGTGGATTGGGTGTGGGCCTCCGGACGTCCCGGTATCACAAGGGTACAACAACTACTGCAAATCAATGTAGACGGCATCGTAGGTCCTCAGACGGTTGCAAGTATCAATCTGGCCAACCAACGGCAGCTGTTCGAAGCTATCAAGACAGACAGAATCCGGTTTATTGAAGAAATCTGTAAAAGGGACCCGTCGCAGCTTGTATTCCGGAAAGGATGGCTGAACCGGGTCAATGATTTCAAGTTCTCTGTCCGCTGAATTCTTGTCCTTTTTTCCACTCTTTTCAGCCTTTAGTTTTGTGTCCGGAACTAAAGGCTTTTTATGGCAATAACTGAAGAAAAGAGTTTAATGACCTCCGAGAAATTCAATCGAGGAGTTGAGAACTGGACGTGGAAAGTCAGGAATACCTCCGTAAATATTCTACAACGGACACACGCAACCGGCAGATTGCGTAGGGAACTGCAATCCCGTTGGCTGAAAGACCGTGAAGGTGGACCGGCTTATGTCGGTCTGGGTTTCCGCTTTGCCCGGTATGGTGCGTACCGGGAGTATGGCGCCGGGCGTGGATATATCGTCAAGAACGGAATTATAATGAAGGGACATTCGGCATGGAGCGATAAGAAGAAACGTCAGGAACTGCGTTCTTTACGTGTTTCTGAATATCGTATCCGGCGCATGCGTACCGTTGATGAACACTATGCCGTTATCCGGCGAAGTCCCCTACCCTGGTTAGACCCTCCCATTGTGGATAACATCGAATCACTGGCAGATTTATCCGGAGAGTATTACGGTGACCAGGCACTCAAGAATGTGCTTCAGAAGTTTGATAAAATAACAATTGAAAAACGTTATGGCAAAAAGTGACAAGACTGTCAAAAGAGGTGTCTACTTGTACATCGATGGCAAGGAAATTAAGAATGACATCAATTCCATTGATTTGGAGATGAAACGCCTACAGCGTGACATTAAGGAAATGACACGCGGCTCTGAGGAATACAACCGCACCATGGCGAAGATACAGCATCTTCAGGGGATTTTAAAACAGCATCGCCAGGAGATAAAAGGCATCACCACCGAAACCAAGAAAGCGACTGTCAGTATTGGCAGTATGGTAGACTGGTTCAACCGTTTCGGTGGAGTTATCTTGTCCGTAATAGGTTTCCTTACCGGTTTTACCCTTGCCTTGCGCGCCATCAGAGACGAACGCAACAAGTTGGAGGAGTCCCAGGCCGGGCTGAAAGCCTTGACCGGACTTGATGATGACAGCATTGCCCGGTTGACCGGGCAGGCCAAGACGCTTTCCACCACCATGACAAAAGAGGGCTTGCGTGTCCGCCAGTCGGCAGCCGAAATCCTGGATGCGTTCATGCTGGTCGGTTCGGCCAAGCCGGAACTGCTTGGTGACAAGGAAGCGCTCAAGGCTGTTACGGAGGAAGCCATGCGGTTGCAGGCGGCAGCCAAGGACATTACCCTGAACGAAGCGGTTGATTCACTTACCTTATCACTCAACCAATATGGGGCGGCAGCAGACCAGGCAGGACGGTTTACCAACGTATTGGCTGCCGGCTCCCAGGCAGGTTCCGCCAATATCGCAAGCCAGGCAAAGGCTATCCGGAATGCAGGTACCGCAGCGGCTTCGGCCAATGTTCCCATTGAACAGACGGTCGCATTGATTGAAACGCTTGCCTATCGGGGTATAAAGGATGAAGTGGCCGGAACGGGATTGAAGAAATTCTTTCTGGTTCTTCAGACCGGAGCGGACGAGACCAACCCTAAAATCGTCGGGTTGGATAAGGCACTGGAGAATCTGAAGAACAAGAATATGGATGCAGGCGCCATCAAGAAGATGTTCGGGGAGGAAGGCTACAATACCGCATCCGTAATCCTTCAGAACACGGAGATGGTGAAAGACTTCACCGCTGCCGTCACCGGTACCAATGTGGCGTATGAGCAGGCGGCCATAAACAGTGATACTGCACAGGCCAAACTGGAGCAGGCACGCAATAAGATGAAGCTGGCAGCCATTGATTTGGGAGAGAAACTGAATCCGGCTCTGACGGTGAGTACGAATATGCTGACCAATGTGCTCAAGTATTTGCCGGGATTGATTGACTGGTGCAAAAAATGGGGTGGTACTGTATTGTGGCTTAGTACGATATTGCTTGTATATGCTACCCGGCTGAAGATAATTACAGCATGGTATTCTATTTGGAATTCACTTACCAAAATTGCGACAGTTCTCAATTTGGCTTATGCCGCATCAATGAATACATTGTCTGGTTATACAGTGACATCATTTGGAAACTTGCGTAAATTATCAATGCTCATGCAAGGACATTCTGTTTTACTTAAATCACTACGTACCGCCACTTATTTATATGCCGCTGCCGTGCAGGTTTTACACGGGCGCGTTGATTTGGCTGCCAAATCGCTGAAAGCAGCTTGGACTATTATGTCCAGCAATCCGATTGGCTTACTGGTTACATTAGTTCTTGCAGCAGCTACCGCATCCTACAAACTGACACAACGCACCAAAGCTTATTACGACCTAAATAAAGTCAATGAGAAAATTACAGAAAAATCAAATGATGAATATGCGCGTCAATCATCACTGATTGAACAGTTGACCACCAAAATACACAATAATAATCTTTCCAATTTTGAACGTAAAAAGGCAATTGTACAATTGCAGGCTATTATTCCGGATTATAATGCAGAGATTGATAAAGAGGGCAAAATCATCAATGAAAACACAGAGGCACTTGACCGATATAATGCCGTATTAGCAACCAATATCGAATTAAAAGAGGCTGCCGACGAACTGGATAAGCACCGGATCAACCTGATGCGCCTTCAAAAATCCCCGGCATTGAGTGACAATTCACCGATGGGGTCGATGGCTCGCGAGGATGTTCGCAACAAGATTTCCCAAGAAGAAGAGATTGTTGAATCTTTAACTGCACGTTATAAGAAACTGGTACAAGAAAAATGGAAAGCATTGAATCCGAACACTCCTAAAAACAATCCCACCGGAGGCAATGACGGTGGAAAATGTCCGATATGTGGAAACAAACCTTGTACCTGCGATAAAAACAACACTTCCAAAGACAAGTTCGCCCAAGCTGAAGCCGACTACTACCGACGTATCGCTGACATCAAACGGAAGTACCTCGCTGACGATAAGATGACCCAGGAAGAATACAACAAGCAGATGCGGGATGCAGAAATACAACTGCTCAACGATAAGCTGAAGGTCAAGGGGCTTGAGCCTTCAGAGATTCAACGTATCAATGACCAAATACTTGATGCGGAAATAAAGGCGCGTGATGAATTGCGCAGGCTTGATGAACAGTCTGCCAAGGATGAAGAGAAACGCCGTAAGGAGCAGGCAGAAGAGACGTTTTCCCGTTTGGACAAAGAGTACCAAATACAGGTGGAAGCTGCCGCCATGTATCATTATGAAAACAGGACTTCCGAGGAGGAGTATTTCAATGAGCTGCGCAGACTGCAAGATGTATATTACCATAAGGTTCTCAATGACGCGGCAATCAGTGAGGAGAAGAAAAACCAGGTACGTGAACAGATGCGTAAACGTAATCTGGAGGATGCCCAAAAAGATGCTGAAGAAGAAAAACGGATTGAACGTGAGAAGTTTGACATACTGTCTGACCTGGCGAAAGGCTTCGGAGAGACCATGGCGCAATTCTTCACGGACTCCGAGGTGTCTCTCAAGGACTTCCTGAAGAATATTCTTACTATGTCGCTTGATGCGTTGGAACGTATGATGATTATGGCCGTTACCGAACGCACCATCAAGAATATAGGTTCACTCGGCTTCGTAGGTGTAGCTAAAGCTGCCGGAGAGATTGCTCTGATAACTGCCGCATTTGAGACAGCCAAAGGGCTTATCTCCAATTTCTACACCGGCGGCTTTACTCCGTCCGGTGACTGGAATCAGCCGCAAGGTATTGTACATTCCAATGAATTTGTCGCCAACCGTTTTGCTGTGGCCAACCCGAATCTGCGACCGATATTCGACGTCATTGACGTGGCACAGCGTAGCGGTAATGTTGGTAATCTGACAGCTGAAGACATAGCGGCTGTAGCAGGTTCCGGAAAGAGTACACGTACCGTACCAGCCAAGGCACCTGCTGCCAGCGCCACAACGACGACCAATGACCCGGCTATGGTGGCGATGCTGATAGAATGTACCCGCGTATTGCGGAAGCTTAAAAACAGGCTGGATGCCCCTTTGGTAGCGGAAACTTATGTTACCGGCAAACGGGGTATCAACCAGGCACAAAAAGAATATCAGAAGTTGAACAACAATAAATCACGCAACAAGCAATGACAGAATTATACATTGACGGGCAATTGGCCGCCCTTCCTGAAGGGTTCAACATTACGTTCACCTCCGAGAATCCGTATTTCACCCGCAGTTCCAATTACTCCTTGGACATAGAACTCCCCATGCCTGCCAATCATGCCATATTCAAGCACGTGAACAGACTGGATGTGACGAAAAAAAAGACTATCCTTCCGGCCACACTCATCGTTGACGCCAGATGCCTGCTTTACGGCAGTGCGGTTTTACTCTCAGTAGAAGATGCACTGGTTAAGGTACAGCTCGTATCGGGTAATGCGGAATTTAATCTGCTGACGAATGATGATCTGTATATTGACGAACTTGATTTAGGTACAATCAGTTGGCCGAACAACAATCAGAACCGTTTCCAGCCACCTGCCAATATGGTGAACTACTACGGTTCGGTGGACGACATTGAAGCTGTATGGTTGCCGGTGTTCTATCAGGAAGCCAAATGGGAGAATCTTCAGAACGATGCAATCTATGAGTTCGGCACGAACAATTTTACCCTTTGCCCCTATTATGGCCGTCGATGTGTACAACCATACCTTTTGACAGTCATCAAGAGAATAGTGGAGTATTTTGGCTATACGTTCGATACCTCCTTCTTTGATAACAATTTCTTGCGGAACGTTTATGTATGCAGCGCGGTAAGCAGCAACCGGGTGGCCGCCGCATTGCCGCACTGGACTGTTTCCGAATTCTTTGATGAACTGGAGAAATTCCTTTGTGCGGTTACGGTGGTCAACGAACGCACCAAAGTGGTGAGTCTCGTAGGGCTTAACGATTATTTTACAGAATCCGGAAAGGAGATAATTCCTGCATCTTCCCTGCTACGGAAGTTCACTGTGGATATTGAAGATGAAAAGAATGAGAAAGACTTGAGCACTGGCAATGTGGGCTACAATCTGCCTTCCCATACGGATGACGGCTATCTGCGAATTGAAAGGGACATCATAGAGGCTGCATACAAACAAGAATATGATTCTTACGATGCAATGCTGGCCGCATACAATGGAATGGGTGACAGTGACAAGAAAAGTACAATCTTTATTGTTGGCAAACGGTATTATATCAACTACAATGAAAATGATAAGAATACGCTGCGTGAAGTCAATTTGTATGCGGATTTAATCCGTGACCCGGAATCGTCCGATGTAGAGACCTCACTCGGAATCGTCCCGGCTAAAATTATTCAGTTCAATGTCGGCGTGTATGGCTCTGTAGCTGATTACGATTTGTCCCGTCCGTACACCTCCATGGTATTGAACATACCCGCGGTGGGCTACCAGGCTACTGTTGCCAAGCAGGAGCGCTTCAATGTCCAGGAAGCCATAAACGGTGACGTGGAGCTGAAGGAGAAGCAGGAAAAAAACGGGCACATGGAAGTGGCTGTCAATACCGGCAAGTTCAACCGGCAGAACGTAACTTACAGCGGTCAGACACATGCCTATGATTATGCCTATCCTTTTACGGACTACCAGCAGAAGACCGAAGCACAGCTCACGGACTTCCTTCCGTATTCCCTAAGCTTGAACGATGTTTGTCCGGACAGTGTCGGACATCGGTTGTCGACACTCAGTCTGTTTCACTCCAATATCCCTTACACAATCCAGTTCCAAGCCAATAAGCTGCCAGATGTGAATAAGGTGTTTCTTATAGGCAACAAGCAGTATTTGTGCGAGAAGATTGAGACGGAAATAGATGTTGATGGATTAAGCAAGGTACTGAAGGGGACTTTTTACCGGATAGAATAATAATGTTAAAAAGACATCTGCCTCTCAAAAATAACTCCTTTTTCCCTTGCGTAATTACCAAAAGGTTATTATATTTGCAGTGTCATAATGTATCGCGATCTTTTTATGACTGAAGAAGAGCTAAAGGCTCGGATTGAAGCTGCGAAAAAAGACCTCAGCTTCTTTTCCCTCTATTGGGATGACATTCAGAATACTGATTGGATTTCCGATGAGGAGCTTGAGGAAGGCATCAATGATTGTCTCGATGACTTGAATGATGCACAAGACAAGCTGAATGAAAACGGTAGCCCTCCTTGAGGGGGCTACTTTTTCTCTAACATATAATTTTTAGGCTTATGGACGTACAGAAAGAATTGGGAAAATGGAAGTCGGAATATGTAAAATGCAATACTCCGGAGGAATTGGCCGACCATAAAAAACGTTTCAGGGCTTTTCTGCAGACGCTTTCACCGGAGGATAAAAAAGCGTTTGCGCAAGCATTCCAAGATGGTGCCAGGCAATCAATCAATGAAGCCCAAGCCATTGTGAAAACAGTAGAAATCAGGCAGACCTTAGAAAAAGTATTGCCTTTCGCTTCTATGTCGTATATTGCCCAGCACTATTTTGGCAGAACACGCCAATGGCTATATCAACGGATTAACGGAAGTGCGGTAAACGGCAAACCAGCCAACTTCACCGCTGATGAACTGAATACTCTATCTTTAGCTCTATCTGAGCTTGGCGACATAATGAAAGATACTTCTCGGTCTATCGCGAGGCCGTAAGGTTTTTAATGACAGAGGGGCTTCCACGGGTTGGAAGCCTTTTTTATAATATCTCATATTTCGGAAGAATTTTAGAAAGCTGTGCTTCATGACTGCTAAAGCA
>ENA-OZSI01000244-OZSI01000244.1-human-gut-metagenome-genome-assembly--contig:-NODE-244-length-15332-cov-10.830988_pt1 | contig 15332 bp, 10 predicted proteins | sample MGYA00244125_ERZ653972 | MGnify/ENA primary metagenome ERZ653972 (study PRJEB26926, sample SAMN06164401) | human gut metagenome | biome: ENVO:00009003; feature: ENVO:2100002; material: ENVO:00002003... | reverse complement strand
ATCCAAAGGTACATACTTTTTAGTTATCCTAAACACAGGGTTTTCCCCCTGACCCCTGACTAGCAGGTGCTTATGCTCCACGCTGATAGACCTGCTTCCACTGCCTTGCGTGCGGGGGCTCCTTTGTCTCTATTACAACATTATCAGCGAGCTGGTGCGGCCCGGGGCGAAAATCCGGCAGGCCATGTCACGGATCTCTGCGGCCGTGACCGCCTCCACCTGCCTTCTGGTCTCCTCCGAAGAAGAAACCATGCCGTAAGCCAGGAGACTTTTCCCCATGCCGAGACATTGGGCCTCCCCGTTGTCCGAACTGATGGCGAGCTGGCCCAGAAGCTGTTTCTTGGCCGCATTGAGCTTTCTGTCAGACAGTTCTGACTCCTGCAGTTTCGCCAGTTCCCTGTTTATGGCAGCCATGCATTTCTCCAGATTCTCCCTCTCGCATCCGAGCGATATGGCCAGAATTCCGGTATCCGAATACTGCGTATAAGAGGTCTCCACGCCGTACACCCAGCCGTGTTTTTCACGCAACACGCTGTTCAATATCGAATTCATTGCCGGCCCGCCCAATATGTTGCTCATCAATACGGTAGCGATTCTTTCCTTCTCCTCGTAAAGCGACGGGGCGAAACCACCGATCACCGCATTGGCCTCATGATTCCTCTTGTTCAGCACGTCGCTGAAGACATTGTCCAGAACCACGGGCTTCAGCCTGGCCTGTCCGCCGGTGGCGTCAGCATTGTCCCCGAAGAACTTGCTGAACATTTTTCGCGCGTCAGCCTCCATCTTTTTCTCGTCGATGTCGGCGACGATGGTGAATGCCATTGACTGCGGTACGAACTTGTCTTTCATGAACTTGCGCAACTCTTCCGCAGTGATGGCCTTGACCGATTTCACCGTCCCGAGTATAGGCATTGAAAGCGGATGCCCCATGAAAAGCTTCTCCTCGAAGCGGTCGTAGATGTCGTCTGCCGGGCTGTCCTTGTAAGACTTGATTTCGTCTATCACGACGCCCCTTTCGGTATCGACTTCATTGTCCGGAAACATGGCCGAAGTCGCGATTTCCAGCAGCAATGACTCTGCTTTCGGCAAATCTTCTTTCAGTACCGTCGCATGGAGCACGATTTCCTCTTTGGTCGTGTAGGCATTCAGTTCTCCGCCCAACTTGTCGAGGTAACCGTTTATCACTGAGGAACTTTTGTTTGCCGTACCCTTGAAAAGCGTATGCTCCGTAAAGTGAGCGATGCCGCTATGGAACCCTGCCTCGGACCTTGTTCCGCAACTGATGCCCAACGCGCAATAAGCTACGGCGGATCCGCCTCTCTTCACTGCATATCTGATTCCGCACCCTGCTTTTCCTGTAATCATAATATGCTGTTTATCTGGTTTTTGCGATCTTTTTAAGGTCTCCCTTGAGAAAGCCGGCATTCTCAGTGCCGGTGACAGTATGTTTCTTGTAATAGAACAGCTCGTGCGTTCTCGCGTCAATGAGAATCTTCCAGCATACAGCGCCCTTGTGCGGCTCCGTCGGGGTAATCACGTAGCTGACCAATGTCCTGCTGTCGCCTGCCAGAAACAGGCTGTCCGCCACGTCTCCGCTTTCTATGTCAATGCCTTTCTGTGCGATCTTTTCACGGAATGCGGAATCCGCTGCCGGTGCGATGTCCTCTTCAGCTATGACTGCCTTGCGTCGCGCCGATTTGCTGAGAGGGGTCACGTATGAACCGATGCCGGAAAAGTTGCCCTGCAAGGATTTGGCAATGTAGCCCTGCATGATGTCCACCAGTCCCGGAAGCATCGCGGCCTCACGTCCGGAAGGAAAATCGGCAGCGCAGACAGGCATGCTCACGACCTCCACCATGTCATTGACAGTCTTGGCATTGGCCTTGCCTTTCACTATGGTGAGCATCATTATGCCCGGCTGCTCCTCCTTTTTGTATTTTACCTTCACCGGAAGCATGAAATAGTATTCCTCATTGTTTTTCAATGAGTTGAACTCGTCTACCGAACAGAATTCGAAAGGGGAGAGGCTCCAGGTGTTGTTCAGCGCCTCCTGCAATATCGGGTCAATGAAATTGGTGCCCGGCAGGACGACTTTCATTGTCCTCGTGGCGAAGTCGCTGAGCTTTTCTTTTCTGGTCGTTATCTGGGCCTGTGAAAAAGCATTGACACTCATCATCAATGCCGTCAGGAATATTGCTATTTTCTTCATCATAACACGTCTCGTTTAAGTTGCGCACGCATTGTCCGGCCTAATTGGCGTCACATGCTGCGTGATAGGAAACAAAGTTACAAAATTTATGTTTATCTTTGTAGAGAATGTCCTAATATAAACAGCTTTCAAGCTATGCCGGAAAATTCGCAATACATAGTCTCCGCGAGAAAATATCGCCCGGATTCTTTCGAGGATCTCATCGGGCAGGATAACATTGTCAAAACACTGAAGAACTCCATTGTCAGGGGAAAATTGGCGCATGCCTATCTCTTCTGCGGCCCGCGAGGCGTGGGCAAGACGAGTGCCGCCCGCATTTTCGCCAAGACCATCAACTGTTCTTCGCCGACGGCGGATATGGAGCCTTGCGGCCAATGCGAGTCCTGCGTTTCTTTCCAGGAAGGACGTTCGTATTGCATCCATGAGCTCGATGCCGCGTCCAACAATGGTGTCGAGGACATCAAGACGCTGATGGACCAGGTGCAGATTCCGCCGCAGGTGGGAAAATACAGCGTGTACATCATTGACGAGGTCCACATGCTGACGCAGTCTGCGTTCAATGCTTTCCTGAAAACGTTGGAGGAACCGCCTGCACATGCGATTTTCATCCTGGCGACCACCGAGAAGCACAAGATTTTGCCGACGATCCTGTCCAGGTGCCAGACCTACGATTTCAACCGTATCAGCATTCCGGACATAGTGAGGAATCTGCGCGACATCGCGACCAAGGAGAATATCAATATTGATGACGAGTCGCTTCACATCATCGCCCGCAAGGCTGACGGGGCAATGCGTGACGCGCTCACGATTTTCGACCAGACGGTGGCGTTCTGCGGTACAGACGTGAAATACGAGGACGTCATCAGAAATCTCAATGTCCTGGACTACGAGCATTGCTTCCACCTTACTGATGCAATGCTTGCAAATGATTATGGTTCAGCGCTTCTGGAATTCGATAATGTGTTGTCCAAGGGGTTCAATGCCCTGTATTTCGTGGCTTCGCTCAGCACTCATTTCAGGAATCTGATGGTGGCGAAGAATGGTGCTTTGGACGCTTTGCTGGAATTCCCGGATTCATTGAAACTGAAATATAAGGAGCAGGCGGACCGCTGTCCGATCCAGTTCCTGTACGATGCGCTTTCCGTGACCTCCCAGTGCGAGTCCGGTTACAAGGAGAGCATAAATCCGCGTCTGCATATCGAGTTCGCGTTGATGAAACTTTGCTTCCTTACTGGAGGCCCTGTTTCATTGCGTCCGGCGGCTCCTGTTACGGCTCCTCAGGCCGCACCTCAATCTGCGCCGAGGACAGCACCTCAGCCGGCGCCGAGACCGCAGCCCCAGCCAGAACCGGCCCAGCCTGATACGGCTCCAGCCAAGCCTGTCAATGTTGCAGAAACGTCTGTAGTACAGCCTGTTGCTGAAACGGCTGCCGCTCCGGAGACACCGGCGTCACCGGAAACTCCGGCTGAAACGGCTGCTCCGGCACGTCGGAAAAGGACTTCCAAGTCGGCAGCACTTTCACTGGATGCGATAAAGGAAGAATCCAATGCGACCTCATCGGAAGTTGCGAACAATAATCTTTCTGACAGGATACCTGAAAATGCAGAGATTACCGGACATTGGCAGAAATTGCCTGAACAATACCGTTCCCGTCCGCGCCTTTATTCGACATTGGCCACTACCAAGCTGAATGTCAAGGAGATGGATGGCTACAAGCTGCTGGAATTCTATGTCATGAACCTGGCGCAGAAGAATTGGGTGGAGCAGGAATTGCTCCGCGAGCTGGAGGACAAACTTCAGAAGTCATTGGGCACCAAGCGGGTAAGATTGGCTGTCGAGGTCATTCCGGAAGAAAAAGTCGAAAAGAAAATATATATGCCTGAGGATAAGGCGAAAGCCATGATGGCAGGTAATGAAGAAATCAGGAATCTGGTGAAAGACCTGGATTTGGATGTGAAATAATAAAACGAAGGGAAAATGAAACTCCGTTGCGAAAATCTTGTTAAGAAATATGGTGTAAGGACTGTCGTCAAGGGCGTGTCCATGGAAGTTGAGCAGGGCGAAATCGTCGGATTCCTCGGTCCTAATGGAGCAGGTAAGACTACGAGTTTCTATATGATTACAGGTCAGGTGGTTCCGAACGGCGGAAGAATCTACCTGGATGATGAGGACATCACGGATCTTCCTATGTACAAGAGGTCTCTTAAGGGAGTGGGCTATCTTCCGCAGGAGGCTTCCGTGTTCAGGAAGATGTCTGTCGAGGACAATATCATGTCAGTCATGGAACTTTCCGACATGACCAAGGAGGAACGCCGTGACCGTCTTGAGTCGCTTATCGACGAATTCAACCTTTCCAAGGTGCGCAAGAGTCTGGGAATCCAGCTGTCAGGAGGTGAGCGCCGCCGTTGTGAAATCGCCAGGGCGCTTTCCATTGACCCTAAATTCATTCTTCTGGATGAGCCTTTCGCAGGCGTGGACCCGATTGCTGTGGAGGATATCCAGTATATCATTGCGAAGCTGAAGTACAAGAACATCGGCGTGATTATCACGGACCACAATGTGGGTGAGACCATGGCGATCATTGACCGTGCCTATCTTCTTTATGAGGGCACGATTCTCCAGTCCGGCACGCCGGAGAAACTCGCGAATGACGAGGATGTCCGTACGAAGTACCTCAGTTCCGGATTTATCCTGAAGCGTTCACCGGCCGTAGAAAAGGCCCGCCGCGAACATGCCGAGATCATGGCTGCCCGCGCTGCCGCTGCCGAGAAACTCTAGCGTACGATTTCCACTTTGTCCCCGCAGTCGTATATTGCATCCTTGTCCATGTACGTCACTGTGGACGGAACATGCACCTTCCTGAGATTCAAGCACTTCTCCACGGCATAGGCCTCGATTCTCTCTGTCCCTTCCGCGAAAACTATCTCCTCCACGTTTTCCAGGCGGCAGATGAAATTCTTTTCTATTACCTTGACCGGCTTGAGTTCCAGTCTGGTTATCGCGGGCGGGATAAAGTGCGGCGCATCGTTACCTGTATTGTATAACACATTCTTGTATGCAGTCAGGAACTTGTTGGCGGGATCGACATTGATTTCGCGTAGGGTACTGAAGTTGCTGCTCAGATGAACCGTGTTCTCTCCGACACTCTCCACATTGCTGCCCAGATACAGCTTGTCATATGACCCGTTGACCTTTTTGACAGGGCAGAAAGACGTGATTCTGAAGCCGTTGATGCTGAACGGCACCAGCACATAATCGAGTCCGGAGTCCTTCACCTCTGCAACATTGAGCCTGCCATCCTCGAAATTATACGCGAACTTCCCGTCCTCGAAGAGATTGAAATCCGCCCTGACAGGCTGGAGCACATCACGATATTTCCCGGTATCATCCATTTTGTGGTCAATGCCGTTTGTCGGGTCGCTGACGTGCCACTTTTTGTCCACATATGCGTAGTTCCAGGCATGGCCGCCGACCCCGACGAGCCAACCGTTCACGCACATTGCCGGAATATCCTGGCTCTGGCACATTATCTTGAACAGGTTAGCATAACCCTGACAGACGCAGACCTTATGGATGAACACGTCATAAGGGTCGAGATAAATGGTCTCATTTCCGCTGCCGTATCTGACATTCTTCACGATCCAATTGAAAATATTGTCGTATGTCTGAATCTTGCTGCCCGCTTTCAAGTTGTTGTCAATGAATTGCTTGATCTCGGCAAACTGCTTCTCCGTAATCTTCGTTTCTCCCGGAGTCAATGTCTTTGCAGGGTCCACTGCCGTCAACAATTCGCGCAGCGCGAGTGCCCCGTCTGCCGGCAGCCGTTTAGCCCCGTCATCCTCCGGAAAGTCAATGCCGGCCGGCGGCTCCTTGTCCGGAATCCGTTCACTGCCGTCCTCTTTTCCGCATGACGCGAATCCAAGAAACGCCAACAACATCATAATCAGAACCTTATTGCCCATGTATCTTTCGTGTTTGGGCACAAATGTAACATTATTTTGCTGTCGTTGATGAGAATAATCCTATATTTACGGGAAATCGCTCGAAAAATGAAAAGAATATTTGCAGCATTGACATTGACCTTTATCGCGACGGCGTCATTGGCGCAGACGGGGACTTGGAGCGGCAGGTTGGACGTTTCCGGCACGACGCTTTCGTTAGTTTTTCACATGGGCGACAGCACCGCCACTCTCGATGTGCCAGACCAGGGCGCGAAGCAGATTCCGGTATCGGTAAAACGCTCCGCCTTCGGTTCCGTCGAACTGGGTATTCCATCCATAAATGCCTCATATAAAGGACTTTGGACTGGCAAACTCATCACCGGGACATTTACTCAGAATGGAATGTCATTTACTTTGCCGTTGGTCCCGGGAGCCCCAGTTCTAAGGCGACCGCAAACCCCTGTAGGCCCCTTTGCTTATGTCAATGCCGATGTTTCATTTTCCAATGGTGATGCTGTTCTGAAAGGGACATTGACAATGCCGGAGAACTGTTCCCGAGAGACTCCTGTGCTCCTCATGGTTACCGGAAGCGGGCTGCAGAATCGTGACGAGGAAATGTTCGGTCATAAGCCGTTTGCAGTGATTGCCGATGCATTTGCCAAGGCCGGTATTGCGACATTGAGATATGATGACAGGGGATTCGGAGAGTCCACAGGCGATGTCGTTTCCTGTACCACGGAGGACTTGAAGAATGATGCTCTTGCCGGAATCGGTCTTCTGCGCGAGAAGTTTGACCATGTCGGAGTGCTCGGACACAGTGAAGGCGGAAGCATTGCGCTGATGTTGGCTGCGGAAGGCAAGGCTGATTTCGTGATTAGCCTGGCAGGCATGGTGGCCTCCGGTTCCGAAACGCTTCTGGACCAGAACCGTCGAGCGCTCCAGATGGCCGGGATGCCTGAATCCGAAACCAACAACTATTGCAGATTTCTTGCTGACGCCTACGCGGCTGTTGTCAATGATATGCCGTTACCGTCTCCTGACAACTACTGTCTCCCTGCCGGGCTCAAGCAGAATGCATTCATGCTAAGTACTTCATTGAAAACTCCTTACATGAAATATTTCTTGGGAATGAATGTGTCGGATATCTTAGGCTCGGTCAAATGTCCGGTAATGGCTCTCAATGGTACCAAGGATACCCAGGTAGACTGCGATCGCAACCTGTCACTTCTTCGCCAAGGCCTTTCCGGAGGCTATACTTTTGCTGATGAATCTTCGGTCAATGTCGTCAAGGCCGAAATCGGGCTGAACCATCTGTTCCAGCACTGCCGGACCGGTGAAGTGTCAGAGTACAAAGAAATCGAAGAAACCTTCTCCCCGGATGTTCTCACCGAAATGATAACCTGGCTACATCTCCGCTTATCGCAAAATTGATTAAGTAATCCTTAAAAAAACTTGGTAAAAGTTCTGAAAACAGGACACAGCTGTCTGATGGACTTCTGCTAGCGAGGGCTACCTGGCGGGACGCGGCCACGGCTGGATTTGTAACCTATTGATAATCAGGTATCATTTTAATAGTAGCGTGGAAATGCGGCCTATTTTTGGCTACGTTTCCACGCTTTATTTTGTAACTAGTTGAATATCAATGTCTCCCGAAACGGAGTGTGGCCGCGTCCCGCCAGCTGCGTGGATGACCACCCCTCGGGGCTCTGTGCGATTCATGCTTTTGTTTCGAATCCACGTCCTCAAAAGAGTAGCAGGGCAAAAATGGAGGAGCGTTTTACCCGATATTTACGTAGTCGCGGATGTCCTGCGGGGATACCGGGTTGCTGCCCAGGATCAGCAGGCGTTCTACAACGTTGCGCAGTTCGCGGATATTTCCCGTCCAGCTTTTCTCCTGGAGCATCTTGATGGCTTCCGGAGAAAATTCCTTTTTAGGCATACCGGATTCTGTGCTCACCTGGTCGTTGAAGTACTTGACCAGCAGCGGAATATCGTCACGTCTTTCGTCCAGTGACGGCACGTGGAGGACGATTACGCTCAATCTGTGATAAAGGTCCTCCCTGAATGTCCCCTTCTCGATTTCCGCTTTCAAATCCTTGTTCGTGGCAGCCAGAACCCTGACATCCACGATGATATCCTTGTCGCTGCCGACACGTGAAAGTTTCTTTTCCTGCAATACGCGCAGCACTTTCGCCTGGGCTGCGAGGCTCATGTCGCCTATTTCATCCAGGAACAATGTACCGCCGTCGGCCTGTTCGAATTTTCCTTTATGCTGTTTGATTGCAGATGTGAAGGCGCCCTTTTCATGTCCGAAAAGCTCACTTTCGATGAGTTCTGACGGGATGGCCGCGCAGTTGACCTCGATGTAAGGCATGGCGCTGCGGTTGCTCTGCTGGTGCAGACTCCTGGCTACCAGCTCCTTACCGGAACCATTAGGTCCTGTAATCAGTACACGGGCATCGGTCGGTGCCACTTTCTCTATCATCTCCTTCAGATGCTTTATCGGTGCGGATTCGCCTATCATCTGCTGTCCGAACACTTTCTTCTTCAGATTGGTGTTTTCGGTGATGATCTGCGTGCGCTCCGTCGCGTTTTTGATGGTGATCAATATCCGGTTAAGGTCCAGCGGCTTCTGGATGAAATCAAAAGCGCCTTTCTTTATGCATTCTACGGCCGTTTCAATGTCGCCGTGGCCGGAAATCATGATGATGGCGGAGTCAATGCCGTCCTTGCGGAGCTTTTCCAGCACTTCCGTACCCTCCATGTTGGGCATCTTGATGTCGCAGAAAATCACGTCATAGCGTTCCTTCTCCGCCATCTCGATGGCCGTAGGACCATCTTCAGCCACTTCCACAGTGTATCCTTCATCTGACAGGATCTCGCTCAATGAGTTCCTGATAGCTCTTTCGTCATCAATAATCAATATTTTCATCTCACTACTAATTTTATTCTTGTGCCTCGCGAGGGATTCGCCTCTGTTTCAGCTAATTACCAGCTGCGACTTTTGTCGGCCCACGCGCTTATACATTCGTTACCCTCTCCCTAAATCCCTCCCCTCGGGGGAGGGACTTGAAATCCAACTACTAAATTTCGTTTCGTGTCTCGCGTGCGGGATACCATTGTTTCGGTCTGTTATTGACCAAGACCATTGTAGGCCCACGCGCTTTTACATTCGTTACCCTCTCCCTAAATCCCTCCCCTCAGGGGAGTGACTTGCCCACGCCCTATCGGGCTCCAAGTTACCTATCGGGCTTTAAGTTGCTGTCAATGCTGCCCGAGTGGAGGGCTTCATTGTGAGCTTGCGTGGAGCGTAAGGTCTTGAATGTCAGCTGTTTGACTAATTTAAGAGTTGACGAAACTCTAACTCTGAAATTAGCTATATTACTGACTGACAGGCGTTTGTGCTCCACACTAACCTCTTTCCTGCTCCCGTGCGTGAGGAGTTAACTCTGTCTTCCGCCTGTTCTGAACCAAGTGTCGGACCTCGCGCGAGAGTACAATATAGCAAATATTGTTCTAAAGTGGTCGGACTGTCAGGATTTCGCGATATTCTTCGGGAATCGTATCGTGAAGCAGGCCCCCTGGATGGAGAACGACCGGCTGTACGAAATCTCTCCGCCGCAGCGCTCCAGGATATTGCGGCAAATGGCAAGACCCAGTCCCGTTCCGCTGCTCTTCGTGGTGAAATTCGGCGTGAACAGCCTGTTGCGGTTCTCATCCTTGATGCCTGGACCATTGTCCTCCACCACGATATCATAGAACCCTTCCTTGGAACTATTTCTGACAGAAAGGATTATCTGTCCATGCTTCGGCTCGCGCCCTGCCTCCATGTCCTCCGTCTGCTGGTTCTCGATAGCCTGCACGGCATTGGTCAGCAGGTTCACGAACACGCGGATCAGCTGCGGCTTAGGCCCCATTACCAGCGCGTCCTTCAGTCCGAAATACTGGAAAGTGATATTGTCCTTGTCGTCGAACATTGAAATCTGGTCGGACGCCATGCGGTCCAGGTCGATAGGTACCATCTCCTCGGTATAGAGTTTTGCGAAAGTCGAGAACTCATTGGCCGTATCGGTCAAGACTTCGATGCTGTCGAGCACCAGCCTGGATATGTCATCGAACTTCGTCTCCCAGCTCGGATCGTTCTTGCTCTTCAGGCGTATCAGCCTCTGTATCTGCAACTTCATTGGCGTAAGCGGGTTCTTGATTTCATGCGCCACCTGACGCGCCATTTCGCTCCAGGCCCTCTCCCTCTCTACCTGCGCCACCTGTTTGCTGGACTCGGAAAGGTCATGTACCATCAGGTTGTATGCCCTCACAAGTCCGGAAATTTCATCCTCCTTATCGTAAATGATGTATTCCAATCCCGCAGTCCTGGCGTATACCATCTTGCGTCCCATGTCAATAATCGGGCGGAACATCTTGTCTACCACTCTTGTCGTGAAGAACCTGGTGATAATCAGCAATATGAAGAACACCGTCATCACGAATACGGAGTGGAATATCGCATCTGCCTTGAACGAAAGTCCGGAATCAGTATATGGTGCGCTCAAGATTGCCATGACCTTGCCCTCATCATTGAAAATGGGCGCGTACATGGTGTAGAAACTCTTGCCGCCGAGACTCTCCTTGTGGATGTAGTATCTCTTGTTGTTATACATGATGTTCCGGTACGCCTCATCATTGGTCCTGGAACCGATAATCATGTTTTCGAAAATCTCAGGCGACGTGGTGTTGAACACTTTGCCGCCCGGACTGTACAACGTTATGTCCGACCTGGTGTAGTCTCCGATATTGTCGATAATGGCTGACACCTCGTTCGCCGGCATATCCCTGTATGAATGCAGCGCCCTCGTCTTGTTCTCCATAAGTGACTGGATAGTAGAGATTTTGCTGCTCATGAGCCTCATTACGTTGGCATCATTGCGCTTGTAGACGAAGAACACCATGATGACGCTCATCGTGACCAATGTCATGAGCATGGACAGGAAAAGCACCGTGTTCACTCTGGATTTGTAATAGTTCTTCTCGAAATCGCCGCGCCTTTTCCTTCGCAGGCAGCAGAGGCTGATCCAGAAATACGTCAGCAGGCAGACGATGCTCGCCGACAATATGTATTGCAATATGCTGATTCTCGGACGGGACAATATCACCACTTCTTCCGGCGAAACATGGTTGAAGAAATGGACGTATGAACCGGACGCTATCCTGTTGTGGTCAGGGTCACGACCGTCCTCCTTGAACTGTCCTGACAATATCGTCGGGTACGGGTAGTCTCCCTTATAGCTGACCAGTTTTCCGTCAATGTATTTGGCGTACGAATACAGCGACGGTATCGTCACGGAACCCGGTGTCCCTGAATCCAATATGAAAGAGTATCCACGTTCTTCACGGTCTGCCTTGGAATTGATGCCGAGCAGCATTCTCACTGACCCCTTGTCAGGAGTATAGTACACGAACATGCCTGCATATTGCGCCCTTCCGTTCATGTTCCGGCTGTACCGGAATCTGGAATCGGAAGCAATCGGCTTTCCGTTCAGGATTCTCTCGTCAATGAATTTCAGCATCTGAGGATCAGAGGTCTTGTCCTTGTAGATGTAGAGGCTCACATCATAATCCTTCGATATGCGGCTCATGTAAGTCTCTGTGATTCTGTTCAATATCACCCTGTAGTCCCTGGTCGTGAAGATGACTTCCGGTATGGAATTGTCAGATTCTATGACCTTTTCGATGCCTCGCAGTTGCAGCTCCAGCCCGAGGTCCCTGTCTATTGACAGGCGGTTCATCCATATTTCCTCGCGGCTGAACTCCTTTTCGCGCCCCAGAATCGAGAACATGCTCATGAAATATACGGCGCAGAAAACCGAAAATGCAGTACGTCCGAATCTGGATGCCATGTTGTATTTCAATCCCGTGAGCCTGTGGACCGGCACGCGGATCATCTGCAGCCCCATCGGAATCACAGATATGAGAGTCAGGTACGATACATATATATACAATGTGTATCGTCCCAGCTGTGTGATTTTATAGAGCTCCAGTCCAATGTTCGAGTTGAGGATGAGGCTGCGGAAAGTGAACGTTATGTAGACCAGCAGCAGTATGCAGAACGCGACAGTGGCGCCTATCATGAATGAAGCCCTGTGCCTGGTGTTTTTCTCGAAGACATATTCCAGAATGTCTCTCCTTACCATGTAGGTCGAGAAGAAAAGCAATATCAGCCAGAGGTTTATGATCAATACGGCACCGAGGGAATAAAGCATCGGCCCGTCCGCGTAAATCGTAGGCGAGAAGAGGGAAGACGACCCCTGCATCCCGTATCCGAAAAGGTAAAATGCCAGAAATATCAATGTCAATGCTACGACTGCCAATTGCAATACCTTGCGGCTGCGGTTGAAATGCAGGTAGAGCATTATTCCCAATATCATGAAAGTCACTGAGACCCAGACCATTGTAGTGTCAGGAAGAATCGGCATCACCCTGGTGGTCTCCTGTATGATTTTCATCAGCGGATAGCCGTTCACGGAAATGACCGAGCCGCCGCTGTAGCTTATCGGTTGCAATGAGAATCTGTCCGAGAGCCTGAATTTCGGGTTAACCCCGTTTATTGACCTGGAATCCAATGTGTTCCTGATTTCAAGTCCTCCGATTATGCGGCTGCCTCCTTTCCCGAAGAGCGCTTTCACCAGGTACCATTTCGGCCCGATGTTCATGAACTTGACCGTAGTGTCTGCTTCCGCGAGAGGTGAAATCAGGTTGTAACGCAGGTTTGCAAACCGCTGCACCACCATGCGGTCCGCGATATCGTCATTGTCCAATGAAAACTGGTTGCACCATGACTGCAGGGAGTCGCCGGCATAGCGGTACACGACCATGTCCTCAGGAATCCCTTTCAGGTTCAGCCAATCAGCGGGCGATGTGGCCAGCGCGGTGTTCATGTATGATTCCAGCTTGTCGAACCGCTTGTTTACCGCGCTCGTGAATCGTTTGGCGGCGAAATCCGAAAAGTCCGACCTCCTGTTCAGGAATATGTTGGCAATGATGCTCAATGCCGCTATCGCGAAGAACAGCAGACCGGCGTTCTTGCCCGTCAATGAACGGAAGAATTTTCGTGCTTTACTATGTTTCAATGTTTTGGACATGTTCTGCTATTCGTGGTGATAAGGCTCGCCCTTTATGATGGTGAATGCCCGGTAGAGCTGTTCTGCGAAAATCGTCCTGACCATCTGGTGGGAGAAAGTCATTTTCGAAAGCGACATCTTCGAGTCTGCCCTGTCATAGACTTTCTGTGAGAAGCCGTATGCCCCTCCGATGACGAATGCAATATTTCTGCCGCTGCAGGCCATCTTGTTCTGGATATAGGATGCAAATTCCACTGATCTGAACTCCTTGCCGTGCTCGTCCAGCAGGATGACGTCGTCTGCCGGACGTATCAGCCCCAATATCAGGTCGCCTTCCTTTTCCTTTATCTGGTCACGGGAAAGTGCCGAGGCGTTCTTCAGTTCGGGAATCTCGTTGATAGTGAATTGTATATAGTGGGAAAGCCTGCCTGCATACAGCTCCAGGCCTTCTTTTACCCACTTCACATCGGTTTTTCCGACTGTTATCAATGAAATTTTCATCAGACTTCCGCGTTTTGCAATCTTGTCATCCACAAAGATAATGAAAAATCATTTTCGCGGCTCGGAATTTGCAAATAGAATGCTTGATGTGCAACAATGTAGGAAAACAGTATGAAAAACAGATTGCTCATATTCTTATCTGCTGCGGTAGCGTTCTGCTGCTGCGGACATAAGGCATCTGCCCAGGATGAGGGGTACGATGTGTTCGTTCCTATTGCCAAGTACATCCGTCTTGGAGATGCGGAGAAACTCTCGGCGTGGTTTGACGACAGCCTGGAGATTTCCATAATATCCAACACCAGCGATTCCAGCAAGAATCAGGCGAAACAGATCCTTAAAGCATTCTTCGACAGCTATTCCCCGAGAGGGTTCGACATAACACATACGGCAGGCCGTTCCAATATGAAATATGCCATCGGAAGGCTCAGTGCCGGCGGCGAATCTTTCGAAGTGACCATCTTCGTCACTTTCAAGCAGGACACATATAAGATACAGCAGCTGAAAATAATGAGGGAAAAATAAAAAAAATGCCTTTTTTTGCCCCAAACCAACCGACTACAAATGCAAGTTCCAGATATAATCATTGCAATTGACGGATATTCGTCCACAGGCAAAAGTTCGTTTGCCAAACTCATAGCTAAGGAATTCTCGTTTCTTTACCTGGATTCAGGGGCATTGTACCGCGCCGTGACACTGTACGCGATGGAGCATGGCATGGTTCTTCCTGACGGCAGCATTGACATTCCCGCTCTTGACGCGGCCCTTCCTGCGCTGGATGTCCGTTTCGAGTACGCCGACGGCGGCAGTCATACTTTTATCGGTGACGAGTGCGTGGATGACAAGATCCGTACTATCGGGGTCTCTTCCCATGTAAGTCCTGTGTCGGTGATTCCGGAAGTGCGCAGTTTCGTGGACCGGAAACTTGTCGGATATGGGAAGAACAAGCGCATTGTCATGGACGGACGCGACATCGGTACGTCGGTATTCCCGAATGCAGATTTGAAGATTTTTATGGTCGCTGATGACAATGTCCGTGCGGAACGTCGTCTGAAAGAGATGCGTGCGTCAGGGCAAAACCCTGATTTCAAGGAAGTTCTGGAAAATTTGAAGACGAGAGACTATATTGATTCACATAGGGAGACATCCCCGTTGAGGCAGGCTTCCGACGCCATTGTCCTGGACAACACGGATATGACTCTCGATGATCAGATGGATTGGATTCGTAATCTTGTAAAGGAGAAATTCGGGGCTTAGTCGACATGAACATTACGGTGGAAATCGATCCGGATTCCGGATTCTGCGGGGGAGTGATAAGGGCAGTTGACCGCGCCGAGGAATATCTTTCGGGCGCGGAACATTCCAGATTATATTCTTTGGGTTCCATTGTGCATAACGAGGCGGAACTTTCGCGCCTTCGTGCAGCCGGGCTTGTGACGATCGGCCTGTCTGATCTCTCATCCCTCCATAAAGGCGACAGCCTTCTTATCCGCGCCCATGGCGAACCGCCTTCCACATACACCAAGGCGGAAGAGCTTGGCCTTGAGGTGATTGACTGCACCTGTCCGG
>ENA-OZSI01000236-OZSI01000236.1-human-gut-metagenome-genome-assembly--contig:-NODE-236-length-15671-cov-5.612897_pt1 | contig 15671 bp, 8 predicted proteins | sample MGYA00244125_ERZ653972 | MGnify/ENA primary metagenome ERZ653972 (study PRJEB26926, sample SAMN06164401) | human gut metagenome | biome: ENVO:00009003; feature: ENVO:2100002; material: ENVO:00002003... | reverse complement strand
GTTCGACGCAGCCGCCTATTCGTCGGCAGGCGGCACGGTGGACAACGGCGACGACCACATGGACGTCACGATCGAAGGCCCCGGCACGATCGGCGACCTGGTGGAAACCTCCGCGCTGGTCGAAGTGAAGAACGTCTGGGAGTGGACACGCTACTCGCTGATCGTCTACGGCGCTACGAACGAAACCCGCATCACCTTCGGCAGCGAGCGCGAAGTGAAGTGCCGCCTCTACCTGGACAACATCACCGTGACGCGCGCCAAGGACGAGAACCCCGAAGCCCCGGCACCGGAGGCACTCGTCACCCCGTTAGACAAGGAGATCGTCAATACCTCCGATCCGAGTCTCTTCGATGCCAACAGCATGGTGGTTGCCGAAGGCGGCACGCTGACCTGCTCGGTGCGCGTCAACAAGGCCTGGACGGCAGAGACCGACTGCGACTGGCTGACGATCACCACCGTACGCTGCGGCGACGCAGACCCGTCGACGGTAACGGGCGCCAACAACGGCGCATCGCTCTCGAACGGCGTGGCGACCGTCAAGGCCACGGGGCTGCCCTACATCACCACCAAGGTGGAAGTAGGCAGGAACTCCGGAGGCGAAAGCCGCACGGGCCATATCATCATCAAGTCGGAAGGCGCAGAGATCGAGAAGGTTGCTGTCACGCAGGCTTCCGGGGCACAGATCACCATCGAAGGGCTAACGGACAATACGCTGGAGCTCAGCGACAACCCCACAGAATCGGGTGCCGAGGTGAAATTCACGGTCAACGCCCCCTATCCCTGGACGATCGCCCCATCGGGCGCTGCGGCATGGTACGAGGTGAGCCCCGGGCAGGGTGCCGCCAACACCGACGTGGAGGTAACGGTCAAGGCGCTTGAGCAGAACCTCTCGTTCCGCCGCTTCGGCGAGTTTACGATCACGGCGGCCGAGGGCGATGCAACCCTTACCGAGAAGATCGCGCTTTCGCAGCAGCCCGTATCGCCCGGAACGGTGAAATGGAACTTGGCGTCTCCCGTACAATGGTCGTTCTCGGAAGAGGATATGGGCAACTACGCCCAGGACTTCAAGGGCGGGCCCGACAGCCCGTACAACACGGTGCTGGCCCAATCGGGGCCGGGGTACCTCTCCTATACGCACACGGCACCGAGCGATCCCGACAAGAAATGCGAACGCATCGTCGGCAGTACGGGCCATCCGTACATCACGGGCGGCTGGCCGGGCGACTACTGGACGTTCGCCGTCCCGGTGACGAACCTCGACGCAGGCACCAAAGTCCGCTTCACGGCGATCACCCGCACCTCGGCCACCGGCCACAAATTCTGGCGGATGGAGTACAACGACGGCGGCACCTGGAAACCCGCCGCGGCATTACAAACGACCACGGAAACGGGGGAAGAGGTCTCCTACACCCACGCCATGAAAGCCGACGGGACGACCTACATCACGGTCGACGTGACGGTCACCTATGCCAATGCGATCTCCGGCGGCAACATCGAATTCCGGTTCGTCTGCGCAGCCAACTGGCAGGCCAACGGCAAGGGCGCACTCACCAAGCCCAACGGCGGAACGATACGCTGGGGCGGAGCCGGAACAGCCGACAGCCCGAGAATACAGATCGTACCCTAAACCGACCTTGACGGCTGCGGCCGCCCGCAGGACGACCGCAGCCGTTCGACAAAAAAACCCGAATTAAAAAAATCAACAATATGAAGCTTAAAACATACATACGGAATGCTTTGGCAACCGCGGTAATGTTGCTGGTCGCTTCGGCCGCCTGGGCCCAAAGCCGCAACATCACGGGCATCGTGTTCGACACGGACGGCAAAAGCCCGCTCGTCGGGGCCACCGTCATCCTGAAGGGGACTGCGACAGGCACGATTTCGAACGCAGACGGAACCTATACGATCCATGTCGGCAGCGACAACGACGTGCTGGTCTTCCAGTCGCTGGGTTATGACCCGCAGGAGGTCACGGTCGGAAGCCGCACCACGATCAACGTCACGCTGAAAGAATCGGCGCAGAAGATCGACGAAGTGGTCGTCACGGCACTCGGCCTGACCCGCTCGGAGAAATCGGTCGGCTATGCCGTTTCGAAAGTCTCGGGCGACGAACTCACCAAATCCATATCGAGCAACTGGGTGACGGGGCTCAACGGCAAGGTCGCCGGTATGTCGATGTCCTCGGCGGGCACCGGCCCCGGCGGTACGGTACGTGTGACGCTGCGCGGCGACACGTCGCTCAACTACGGCGCCAACGAAGCGCTGTTCGTCATCGACGGTATCCCGATGAGCAACGGCACGGTAGCCTCCGGTTCGGGCGCCAACTATGCCAACAGCAACGCCCCGGTGGACTTCGGTAACCCGATCTCCGACCTCAACCCCGACGACATCGAGAACGTCTCCGTCCTCAAAGGCCCCGCCGCAGCCGCGCTTTACGGTTCGATGGGCCAGAACGGCGTGGTGCTCATCACCACCAAGTCGGGCCGCGAACAGCGTGGTATCGGCGTTACCTACAACGGTTCGGTGACCTTCGAGACCGCAGGCTTCTGGCCCGAATTCCAGGAGGAATACGGCCCCTCGGCCGTCACCACGTCGCTCACCAACCGCGTCGCATCGGCATGGGGCCTTCCCGGCACGATGACCTACGACGGGCAGCCCGTCCGCCAGCAGATCTCGCGCTACACGTACGGCGAGCATTTCGACTCCAGCAAGCTGCGCTATCTCTACATGTCGAAGAACTGGGAGACCGGGGAGTTCACCCCCCTGCCGTGGGTATACGCCGACGACTGGTTCACCGGCCTCTTCGAAACGGGCGTTACGTGGAGCAACTCGGTGACCATCGACGGTTCGACGGGCAAGGGTACGAGCACGCGCTTCTCATTCACCGACCTGCGCAACGACTGGATCACGCCCAACTCGGGCTACGAACAGCAGACCTTCGCACTGGCCCTGAACCAGAAGATCAGCAAGGCCATCAAACTGGCGGCAAAAGTCAACTACATCCGCAAGAACAGCGACAACATGCCCATGTCGGGTTACAGCCAGGGTTCGCCCATGTACGGCCTGATCTGGGGCTACAACACCAACCCCATCTCGGCTTACCGCGACGAGTACATGCAGGGCCGTTATACCTATGCCAACTACCTGGCAGGCAGCGGCGAAGACAAATACAACACCACTTCGGGGCTTATCTACAACAGCCTCGAGGGCCACAACCCCTACCGCACGCTGTACGAGGAGCTGAACAAACTGGATCGTGACCGTTTCTTCGGCAACGTGAGCATCGACTTCACGATCCTGCCCGAGCTGACCTTCACGCTGCGCGGCGGCTTCGACGCCAATATCGAATGGCGCTCGCAGCAGAAACCCTTCATGTCGCTCGACAACCGCTACGGCATGTACCGCGAGAAGACCATCCGCCGCTACGACTACAACTCGGACTTCCTGCTCAAGTACAACAAGCTGTGGGATCGCTTCGGCGTCACGGCGGCATTCGGCGGCAGCGTCCTGCGCAACAAATACTACTCGACCACCATCACCGCCTCGCAGCTGAGCAGCGAAGGCCCCGGCATGTATTCGTTCGCCAACGCCGCGGTAGCCCTCGACACGTCGCCCTACCGCAGCAACCGGCAGACCAACAGCCTTTACGGCTTTGTCAACCTGTCGTGGGACGACACCTACTTCCTCGACGTCACGGCCCGCAACGACTGGTCGTCGACGCTGGCTCCCTCCAACTGGAGCTATTTCTACCCGTCGGTATCGGCCAGTATCCTGCTCGACAAGGCGTTCAAGATCAACTCCCCTCATGTCAACATGATCAAGCTGCGCGGTTCGTGGGCACAGGTGGGTAACGACACTTCGGTCTTCTCGCTCTACGACGACTACTCGACCACGGACTATCCGGGCGGCGTCACGCTGCCTACGGCCAGCAACTACCCGTACATCCTCCCGGAAAAGACCAGCAGCTGGGAAGTCGGCCTGGAAACCAAGTTCCTGGGCAACCGGCTCAATGTCGACGTGGCGCTCTACAAGACCAGCACCCGCAACCAGATCATCAGCGCCGAAACGAGCGCCGAAACCGGCAGTACGTCCCGCAAGATGAACGCCGGCCTGATTACCAACAAGGGTGTCGAGGTCACGTTCCGCATGGTTCCCGTCCGCACGAAGGACATCAACTGGGAGATCAACGGCAACTGGTCGCTCAACAAGAACAAACTCAACGAGCTGCAGAACGGATGGGATCCCGCAACGCCGTTGCAGACCTCGACCTCGACGACCATCGGCAGCCGTATATTCGTCTACTCGTACGTGGGTAAGTCCATGCACCAGCTCTATTCGGCCAGCCACTACGAGTACGCGCCGGAGGGTTCGACCTACACGGACGAAAACGGCAACCAGGTCGACTGCTCGGGCATGCAGATCATCAACGCCAAGACCGGCTACCCGCTGCTGACCAAGGAGACCGACTCCAAGAAGTTCGAGCACCTGGGCAGCGTAATCCCCGACTGGAAGGCAGGCTTCGGCACGACGTTCCGCTACAAGAACCTCTCGCTGAGCGCGCAGTTCACGGCGCAGGTCGGCGGCGTGGCCTACTCGGTGACCAACTTCGCACTCTCGTACCAGGGCAAACTGAAGAACTCGCTCGCCGGACGTGACGACGGCCTGGTTCTGCAGGGCGTCAACGCCGTGGACAACGGCGACGGCACGGTTTCCTACCAGAAGAACACCGCCGTCACGGAGAACATCTACACCTACTACCAGTCCTACAAATGGGTGCGCGACAACGGCCGTGAAAACACGTTCAGCACCGACTTCCTCAAGTTCAAGGAGCTGCGCATCGACTACCAGCTGCCGAAGCACCTGATGGCCAAGACCCGTTTCCTGCAGGGCGCGTCGATCGGGTTCTTCGCCACCAACCTCTTCTGCATCACCGACTGGCCGCAGTTCGACCCCGAGGCGGCAGGTCTGGTCAACGGTACGAACATTTACCCCGGTATCGAAACCGTCACCTTCCCGATGACGCGTACCTACGGTATCAACATCAAACTTCAGTTCTAAAACTGCGAACGCCATGAAATACGCAAAATATATCCTGATACTCGCGCTGCTCGCCGCATCGGGCGCATGTACGAAAGATTTCGAGGATTACAACACCAATCCGAACAAACAATCGGAAGGGTCCGTAGCCCCCATCGCGCTGCTCGAACCGCTGATTTACAGCTCCACGAACAGCTATTCGTCCTACATGCTGAGCATCGCCAACGAGATTTCGCAGGTCACCGTGGCCAAGTCGACACCGCGCCGCGAACACTGCTACAACCTTGCCGACGGCAATTTCAAGGCCATCTGGAACCTCGGGTACAAATGGGCCGGCAATGCCAAGCACATGTACGACCTGGCCGTGGCGCAGAACCAGCCCAACTTCCAGGCCATCGGCCTGACGCTGAAGGTCTATAACATGTCGATCCTCACCGACATGTTCGGTTCGATCGCCTACCGCGAGGCGCTCAAGGGCGGCGAGGGCATCAACACCCCGCATATCGACTCGCAGCAGGAGGTCTATACGGCCATGCTGGAGGAACTCGAGCTGGCCAACTCGCTCTACAACGCCAGCCTGGGGCTGGACGACCCCACCAAGGACGGCATCTACGGCGGCGACATCGCCAAGTGGCAGAAATTCACCAACACGCTGCGCCTGCGTCTGCTGATGCGCGTGAGCGGCCGTAACAACGCCTTCACCCCCACGGTCGGCGAGCAGATCAACCAGATCATCTCCAACCCGGGCAAATACCCCGTCTTCGAGTCGAACGACGACAACGCCACCGTGAAGTTCTCCGGCAGCGCGGAGTATTACAAGACCTATTTCAACTCCAGTTCGTTCCCCGACGACAAGAGCCTGTCGAGCGACCACCACATCGCCGCACAGCTGCTCGACCTGCTCTACGACGCTTCGGACGGCTTCGTCGACCCGCGCCTGCGCATCTGGATCAAGCCCCGTTACGTCCAGTATCCCAGTGCGACCGAGCCCGATGTGATCCGCGAAATGATCGGCGCCGTCTCGGGCTGTACGATCAACTACAACGGCATCACCTCCATCAGCGAACGCGAACCCTACCTGCATTACGAAACGCTGGTGGGCGACACGCGCCCCAACCACATGCTCGACTACGACGAGCTGCTCTTCATCAAGGCCGAAGCAGCGATGAACGGCTGGATATCGGGCTCCGCCAAGGAGTATTACGAAGCGGCGATCACCGCGTCGTGCCAGAAATGGGGCGAATACGGCATTTACGCCTCCTACCCCGAACTCAACGCGTCGAACAAGATCGAACTGAAAACCGTAGCCATCACGCAGAAGAACATCGCCGCACTGCTGGCGAGCGACCACGTAAAATGGAATAATACCCAGCAGCGCCTCGCCGAGCAGAAATGGCTCTCGCTGTTCTGGGTCATCGGCTTCCAGATGTACCACGAAATGCGCCGCACGGGGTATCCCGAGTGCAAGACCGGCATGGGAACGATCGAGCTGAACGCCACGGGCGGCAAGTTCATCGCCCGCTATCCCTATCCGTCGATCGCGATCGCCAACAACCGTGCGAACTATACGGCCGCATTCGAGGCACAGGGCGGTACCATCAACGACAACACCATGGTCTTCCCGATATGGTGGAGCGGCCAGGCCGTCGCCAAGGATGCCGGGCAGCCGTGGGAACACTCGTTCCGCAAGAATGTCATCGCCGAAGAGAACCTATAATCTAAAAACGAACGCACTATGAACGCGAAAAACATAATCCGCAACATGAGGGGCTTGGCCATGTCGGCGCTGCTCCTGATCCCGGCGGCCTTCGTCTCGTGCAGCGACGACGACACGGAGGGCGGCAGCCCCTACTTCCGGCTGGAGAATACCGTCGTATCGAGCAAGCTGGTGACCGCCTCCTCCGACCTGGGTTTCGACGCCGAGGCCATCATCGGCGACGCCACGCTCGAACTGATCCGTTACGACATCCGTTCGAACTGCAACTGGAGTGTCGAATGCAACTCCACGGACGGAGACTGGATCAAATTCTACCCCAAGACAGGCCAGGGCGACGGCAAGGTACGCTTCTGCCTGGAGGACAACGATGCCAACACCCCGCGTTCGGCGACGGTCGTATTCCGCTATGCGGACGGCAGGCAGACTGAAACGACCCTCGTCGTCAACCAGAGCGCCAACGAACCTTACATCAGGTTCGTCGTCAACAACATCGAGACGAACGAGATCGTAGCGGGACGCTATGCCGCCCATTACGACATCAAGGTCGCGTCGAACGTGACGCCGTTCTACGAACCCGAAAAAGCCGAATGGGCAACCTTCACCGAGACGGGCAACGGGACTTTCACGCTCGACATCGAGGAGTATCCCGAGCAGCCGGCATCCCTGAGCCGTGATTTCAGCATCGCCTTCAAGGGCAGCGGCCAGTACAAGGACATCAGAGCCGACCTGAACATCCTGCAGGACATCACGCCGCAGATCGAGATTACGAGCGAGGACATCGGCGACGACCTGGCACTGCCCCCGTTCCCGGCCTACCAGCCCAATGCATTCACCTTCAAGGTGAAATCCAACTGGGACTGGACGATTTCGGTTGCCGAGAACGCATGGATCGAGGTCACGCCCTCGGCCGGCGAAGCGGACAAGGAGTATGTCATGACGGTGAAAGCGACCAGCAACCTTTCGCTCGACGAACGCTCCGCTTCGTTCTCGATCATCTCGGACGAGGTGCTCGGCACCAAAGCCGTCAAGGAGATCTTCGTGACACAGGAAAGCCTGGCGGAAGGCGGGCCGCTGGAAGGTCTGGACGCTCCGGTAAAGTGGTTCTTCAACGGTGCCTCGGGCACGGACTACACGGTTCCGAAAGAGCAGTTCGAGCAGAACAACAAGCTCATGGCCTCGTCGGGCGTAGGTTATATCTCCTACTTCCACACCTTCAACTCCGACGGCAGCCTGCACCCCAACAGCACGCGCATGATCGGCGGCACGGGACAACCCTACGTCACGGGAGCATGGAAGGGCGACTACTGGTTATTCGAAGTTCCGGTCAAGAACTTCAAGTCGGGAACGAAGGTTCGTTTTACGGGTCTCACACGTATCTCCGGCACCGGACAGAAGTACTGGAGCCTGCAATATATGGACGGTACGAGCTGGAAACCGGCGACCGACACGCAGACCGCAACCGTCAACGGGGAACAGATCACCTACACGCATCTGGTACCGACGGCCAACATGCAGATCGACGTGACGATGACCTTCGCACGCGGCATTAGCGACGGCAGCGTCAAGATCCGGTTCTATTGCGAAGCCAATACCACGGGCGGTACGGAACCCAACGGCGGTACGATCCGCTGGGCAAGTTCCGCCGATAACGGGTACAACGACAGTCCGGTCATTCAGGTTGTCGAATAACACCGGGCAATCTCCACACGGTACAGGGAGGCCTTCTGGCCTCCCTGTCCTTTTATTCCGGCCCCGGGCGCCCATTGCCGAAGGCCGGGCCCATCAGGCCCAAAGCGCATCCCCATCCGTCCATGCCGTGCGCAGCAACCCGGGGCATGTCAGGCAGCAGGAAGGGATGCACGGGCACGGAAACGGGCACACGAGTTCAACGCGCACAGCGTACGGCGCTGGACACACGCGGTTCACGGTACGAGGCTCACCGTCTCTCAGCACACGGCGCACAGCCTACAATTCACAGCGCACAGTTCATGATTTGCAGTTCACGGCTCACGGGCGCAAACGATAGCGATACGCACCACCGGAAAAGCCGCAAAAAAGGGAGCCGTGCGAGGGCTCCCTTAAATGTCTGTATCAAAGTTCGTCAGTTGATGTTCCGCCGGTCGGGTTCGTGGTCGGGGGAAGCGGCTTCCATGTCGATCTGCAACTTGACCATGTTGATGGCCGTCGCAGCCGCTTCATCGCCCTTGTTGCCGTGGCGGCCGCCGCAGCGGTCGAGCGCCTGCTGCATGTCGTTGACGGTCAGCACACCGAATGCGATCGGCATGTTCCACTGGATCTGCAGCTGGGTGATACCCTGCGTCACGCCCTGACAAATGAAATCGAAATGGCGCGTATCGCCCTGGATGACACACCCGAGCGCGATCACCGCGTCGACATCGGTATATTCGGCGAAAAACTGTGCGCCGAGCGCCAGTTCGAACGTCCCGGGGACATATTTGATCTGGATGTTCAGGTCGGGGCATCCGGCGGCACGCAACGTGCGCACGGCGCCTTCGAGAAGGGCTTCGGTGACCTCGCGGTTCCACTCGGCCACAACGATGCCGAACCGCATCTCGGCGGCCGAAGGCAGGGGTGAATCGAATTGGGAAAGGTTATGATTCTTGGTCGCCATAGTCCCCGGTTATTTTATGCTGCCGAGAAGTTTCTCCGCGTCGCGCGCGTCCATCGACGCAGGGTACGAAGTCAGTATCCGCTCGTAGTATGCGGCCGCTTTCGCGCCGTTGCCCTGAGCCTGCTCGGCCAGACCGGCTTTGCGGAGGTACATCGGAGCGGTGAGGTTGTTGTCGGCAGCCGCTACTGCTTTATCGTAGAATTTCACGGCCTTGGCATAGTCCTTTTGCTCGACGGCGATGTCACCCTGCAACCCGTAGTTCTGGGCGTTGATCAGCGCACCCGGGATACCCTTCACGGGCGAATATCTGGCCAGGAATTCGGCGGCATTCTCCAGGTCGCCGGCCTTCAGGTAGCAGATGCCGGCGTAGTGTTTGGCAAGATTGCCCGAAGGGGTCGAGCCGTACTTCTCGATCACCTCGAGGAAGCCGGCGCCGTTGGCATCGCCTTCGAGTGCCAGCGCATAGTCCGCATTCTGATCCTCGAAACGGTACTGCGCCTCGGCGATCATCTCGGCGGCCTTCTCGGCACGCGGCGACACGACCAGTGCGCGGTAGCCGAAAACGAGGGCTGCGAGCACCAGCAAGCCGAGGAAAACATACGACAACATGCGGCCGTTCTTCTCGAAGAAAAACTCAGTTTTGTTCATTGCTTCGCCGAGGGTTTCCTGCTCGGCGACATGCTGTTTTGCCATAAAAATCTATCTTGTTTAGTTTATAATTCCGTACGTTAGGCAGCAAAGATACAAAACTATTCACAATGTACAATGCCGCATCCCGTTTTTTTGCAGCATCGGACAGATGCGGCACCGCATTGCCCAAATAAATTTGGCATTGCGCTCGGCTTGCACTATCTTTACAGAACACAGGCGGCGCCTTGGCAATGCCCAAATAAATTTGGCATTGCGCTCGGCTTGCACTATCTTTGAACCATGTATCTGAAGAAAATATCGCTGCTCAACTTCAAGAATATCGCACAGGAGGAACTCGCCCTGTGCCCCGGCATCAACTGTCTGGTGGGTGACAACGGGGCGGGCAAGACCAACATCATCGACGCGGTTTATTACCTTTCGATGTGCAAGTCGTCGCTGGCGATGACCGACGGGCAGAGCGTCCGCCACGGCGCGGATTTCTTCCTCGCCGAAGGACAGTACCTCACCGATGCGGGCAAGACGGAGAGCGTCGTGTGCTCGTTCTCGCGCAAGGGCGGCAAGGTGCTCAAACGCAACGGGAAGGAATACGAACGGCTGTCGGATCACGTGGGGCTGATTCCGGCCGTGATCGTGTCGCCGGCCGACAGTGCGCTCATCAGTGACGCCGCGGACGAACGCCGCCGCTACCTCAACGGCTTCATCTCGCAGCTCGACCGCACCTACCTGGCCGCTGTAATGCGTTACAACGGCGTGCTGGCCGAACGCAACCGCCTGCTCAAGAACATGCCCGACGAAACGATGCTCCGCATTTACGACATGCAACTCGTCGAGCAGGGCAACCGGATACACGCCCTGCGGCGGGAGTTCACGCAACGGCTGCAACCCGTCGTCGCGGACTATTACCGCACCCTCTCGGGCGACCGCGAGCAGGTCGAACTGCACTACAAGTCGGAGCTGAACGACCGGCCGTTCGACGAACTGCTCCTCGCGGCACGGCAGAAAGACCTCGCCAACGAATTCACCACGGCAGGCATCCACCGCGACGACCTGGTGCTGAAAATCGGCGGCTACCCCCTGCGCAAATACGGGTCGCAGGGGCAGCAGAAATCGTTCCTGATAGCCCTCAAACTGGCGCAATACACCATCGTCGCCCGGGAAAAGGGCGAAAAACCGATCCTGCTGCTGGACGACCTCTTCGACAAGCTCGACGCCGGGCGCGTGGAGCAGTTGATCCGCCTCGTGTCCGAAGATTCGTTCGGGCAGATCATGATTACCGACTGCAACCCCACACGGCTGCGTACGATCCTCGACAAGGCGGGCGGCGAATATGCGCTTTTCACGGTCGGGAACGGGGCGGTGACGCAGGGGAATGCAACGACAACGGCTGCCGCGGCTGACCCGGACAAAGGATCGGCCGGGAACCAGCCCGGGAATGCGGCAACGGACAAGGCCGCGGAACCGGAGGAGGATAGTACACAGGGACAAACCGGGTCTGCGGCCGCGGAACGGACGGAAGGGCAAGCCGGGGAATCGCCGGCGGGAGAACCCGCGCGGCGGCCTTCGGAACCAGTCCCGGCACCGGAGCCTGCCGAAGAACCGGCAGCAGAACCCGACGGCAACGGGGCACGCCCCGGGGATGCAGCATCGGAAGGAGGACGGCCATGAGACGGACGAAGACCATGCTGATGGGCGACCTGCTGGAGGAGTTTTTCAAACGCCCCTATGTTGCGGCGAAAGTCGCCGAAGGAAAACTGCCCGACACCTGGCGCGAGATCGTGGGCGACCGCGCCGCGGAGGTTACGACCGAGCTGAAAATCGAAAACCACATCCTCTATGCCCGCATCCAGTCGAGCGTGCTCCGCTCGGAGCTTTTCTACCAGCGCGAGGCGCTCAAGGAGGAGATCAACCGCCGCTCGGGCGTGCGGCTGGTCAATGCCGTGATCATCCGGTAAAACACACCGCCGCCACCGCCCGGCAAACACAGGGCTGCCGCAAGACGGGCGGTCAAATACAGGGCTGCCGAGCTCCGGGCCGCAGGAAACAGGGTGCAAAAAACAGAGCCGCAACAGAGATGCCGAGGGCTGGGCACCGAATTAGGGCCGCAGGAAACAGAGCTATCGGAAACAGAGTTGCTTAAATCAGGGCTCACCGGAAATAGGCTCACCGAATCAGTACCCTCAAAGTCAGGGCTGCCGAAAACAGGGAGCCGGACGCCGCGGGCAAATCCCCGGCCAACGCCGGTGAATCTCCGGCCAAGCCCCCCGGCCACGACAGGCGAAGCCCCGAAAACAGCAACCCCGGAAATCAGGACAAAAAAAGGTGCAGGACAATCCTGCACCTTTTTCTTTTCTACTTCGGGGGAAGCCCGCAGCCCCGCTCCCGATTACTGGATGATCGCGGCACGGTTGGCGGCCTGAACCTTCTTGAACGGATCGGGCGAGTTGCCCTTGCCCTCGTAATTCAGCTGCTTGGGGTTGACGCCCTTCGATACGAGGAAGTCGAATACCCGCTTGGCACGGTGCTCGGCGACGCGCTTGTTTCCGGCCTTGGTTCCCGTCTGCTGGTCGGCATGGCCCACGATCTGGTAAACCATATCCTTCGGGCCGTTCTTGATCTTCTCGGCCACCAGTTCGAGGCGGGTCTTCTCCTGCGGGGTCAGCCACGACATGCTGTAATCGAAGAGGATGATCGAAGTATCGGCTGCGACCTGCTCCTCGGCGGCAACGACGGTAGCTGCCGCTGCGGCTGCCGATGCCGCTGCGGCGGCATCGGCCGTGGCGGCGAGCTCGGCCTGCGAAGCGGCAAGCTGCTGTGCCAGCTGGGCATTCTCGACCTCCATGGCGGCTGCCGTGGCCATGCTGGCGGCTACGGCGTCCTGGAAAGCCTGGATGTCCGCAACGGTATAGCCCGCAACACCGCGCTGCCAGCCGCGCTTGTTAAAGCGGTAAGTAAAGCCTGCCGTAGCGCTGAAGCCGAACAGGTATGAACCGTCCATCGCAACGGGGCTGACCCGCGAAGGCGCTATCAGTCCTTTGAGTTCGATATTGAAATCGAACGACGGCGAAATGCGGAATTTGTTGAGCCAGCCCAAAGTGAACGCGAACGACTGGTGCGTACCCGAACCGTTGTTCTCGTGGCTCTTGTCGGTGAAGTTCGAGGCCATATATCCGAAACCGGCGAACGGCACGGCATAGTAGGCTCGGTCTTCACGGTAACCCCCTGCCCAGTTGGAGAAGTTGAGCATGAAATCGGCATGCACGAACAAATAGGGCCATTTCGCCTTGCCCAGCACATCGTCGAAATTGGCGAACCGGCCGCCCTGCAGCTGGAGGCGCATACCGGTCACCGGATGGAACCATTTGGTAAGGCCGAAGTTGGCCTCGAAATTGATACGGTCGCCGAAACTACCCTGGTTAGTACCGTTGGAAAGGGCCGTACCGGCACCGCCTCCCACCGTAATTTCCCAGTTATCCCAGAAACCGTTCGACACGAAACCGGCAAAGCTCGGTTTTTTGGGCGTATCCTGCGCCCGCACAGACGTAGCCAATGCCACGGCTGCCAACAATAGAATAAGTTTTTTCATGGTCAATAATATTTAATCCCAATAATAAAGTTTCTCTTTTCCCGAAACCGTTAATTGACAGGCCATAGCACAAAAACAGCGCCGAAACCGCACAAAAAAGGCTGGAAACGTATGTTTCCAGCCTTTTAAGCTCAGGATTAAATCCTTACGGAATCAACCGCACTTCGAATAACCGCACGACATGCACGTAAGACAGCCGTTCTGGTAGGCCATATTCTCCTGTCCGCAGCTCGGGCACTTGCCCTTGGACTTGGTGCCGTCGACGATATACTGCTTCAGGGCGCGGCAGACGCCCGTCTTCCACGTGTTGATCGACTCGCTGTTCAGGTGGAGCGATTCGATCAGCGAGACGGTCTTCTCGATCGGCATGCCATGGCGCAGGACACCCGAGATCAGTTTGGCGTAGTTCCAGAACTCCTCGTCGAACAGACGTGAGATCCCGCCGATGGTATTCGTATAGCCGTAACGGTCGGTATACTGGAAGTCGTAGCGTTTGGTGCCGTCCTCTTCGCGTACCTTTATAATATAGCCCTTGTCGATCTTGCGGGGGATATACATGGCGTCCTCCTCGATCTTACCGGTGAAGACCTCGTAGGGGCGGCCGTCCTGCAGGCCCACGAAGGCGATCCAGTCCTCGGTGCCGTTCTTGAAACGCACGATGTCAGCCGGGATCGACTTGGGACGCTTGGGCACCTGTCCGGGATGCTCCTCGCACTTCTGCTTCTTTTTGGAGCCCTTTTCGAGCAGCACACCGTCGCGGCAGCCGTCGCGGTAGACCGTGACACCCTTGCAGCCGCATTCCCAGGCCGTGCGGTAAACCTGCGCCACGAGCCCCTCCGAAACATTGTTCGGCAGGTTAACGGTCACCGAGATCGAGTGGTCGACCCATTTCTGGATCGCACCCTGCATCTTGACCTTGGCCACCCAGTCGATGTCGTTGGCCGTAGCCCCGTGGTAGGGCGAAGCGGCCACCCACTCCCCGAGTTCCTCGTCGGAGATCGTCGCGAGCTTCGACGTGTCGTATCCGTTCGCCTCGAGCCACTTCACGAAGTTGTGGTGGTAGACGTTGTATTCCTGGAACTTTTCGCCCGTTTCATCCTCATAGTCCACATGCGTGTCCTTGTCGGAGGGGTTGATCTTGCGGCGGCGCTTGTAGACCGTGCGGAACACCGGCTCGATGCCCGACGTGGTCTGCGACATGAGCGACGTGGTACCCGTGGGGGCGATGGTCAGCATGGCGATGTTGCGGCGGCCGACCTTCTCCATCTCGGCGTAGAGTTCCGGGTCGGCCTCGCGGATGCGGGCGATCATCGGATTGTCCTTCTCCTTGGCTGCGTCGTAGACCGGGAAGGCACCGCGCTCGGCGGCCATCTTCACCGAAGCCCGGTAAGCCTCGACAGCCAGCGTCTTCTGCACCTCGACGGCGAATGCGATCGCCTCCTCGGAACCGTATACCAGTCCCAGTGCGGCGAGCATGTCGCCTTCGGCCGTGATGCCGAGGCCCGTACGGCGGCCCTTCTGCGCCATGCCGAGGATCTTCTTCCACAGCTCCAGTTCCACGCGGCGCACGTCCTCGTCCTCGGGGTCGGCGGCGATCTTCTCGATGATCTGCTCGACTTTTTCCAGTTCGAGGTCGATGATGTCGTCCATCATGCGCATGGCCATGGCCACGTGCGACCGGAACTTGTCGAAATTGAACTTCGCATCCTTCTTGAACGGGTTGTCCACATAGCTCAGCAGATTGAGCGCCAGCAGGCGGCACGAATCGTAGGGGCAGAGCGGGATTTCACCGCAGGGGTTGGTCGAAACCGTCACGAAGCCCTCGTCGGCATAGCAGTCGGGCACGCTTTCGCGGATGATCGTATCCCAGAACAGTACGCCCGGCTCGGCCGACTTCCAGGCATTGTGGATGATCTTGTCCCAGAGCTTCCGGGCGTCGATATCCTGCTCGTATCGGGGGTTGTCCGAATTGATCGGGAATTGCTGGTGGTATTTCTTGCCGGCGATGGCGGCACGCATGAACTCGTCGTCGATCTTGATCGAAACGTTGG
>ENA-OZSI01000141-OZSI01000141.1-human-gut-metagenome-genome-assembly--contig:-NODE-141-length-19030-cov-5.310777_pt1 | contig 19030 bp, 10 predicted proteins | sample MGYA00244125_ERZ653972 | MGnify/ENA primary metagenome ERZ653972 (study PRJEB26926, sample SAMN06164401) | human gut metagenome | biome: ENVO:00009003; feature: ENVO:2100002; material: ENVO:00002003... | reverse complement strand
TGGGCTCGGAGATGTGTATAAGAGACAGTCGTCGTAATCATCATGGCCGTCATCTGGATGGCCGGAGGCAATTCCGTCGCACTGGAACACATCCCCGACACCGTCAGCCAGGTCGTCAATATCGACGCGGCGCACCACGTGCATCCGCGCCTCTTTCCGCACATCACGGGCATGAGCGACATCGCATTCCTGGCCGGGATACTGTTGCTCTTCGCCGGCGTCGAAGTACACGCCGTGCATGCCCCGGAGCTCGACAAGCCGCAGACCCAGTTCCCGCGCGCCATGTTCCTGGCGGCGCTGATCTCGTTCGGGCTCTTCACGCTGGGTGCGCTGGCCGTGGCGATCATCACCCCCTACGACCAGATCAACCTCCAGTCGGGGCTGTTCACCACGTTCCAGATCGTCTTCGACCACTACCACATCGGCTGGCTCTCGAACGTCATGGGGCTGCTCGTGGCATTCGGCGCACTGGCAGGCGTCATGTCGTGGATTTCGGGCCCGAGCCGCGGCCTGCTGTGGACGGCCCAGGAGGGTGTACTGCCCTGTTTCCTGCAAAAGACCAACAAAAACGGCGTGCAGGTCAACATCCTCGTCATACAGGGCTGCATCGTCACGCTGCTCTCGTCGCTCTACATCGTCATGGACGACGTGAGCGTGGCGTTCTTCCTGCTGAGCGCACTGACCGTAGGGCTCTACCTGGTGATGTATATGATGATGTACGCTGCGGGCATCCGCCTGCGCTACACGCAGCCCGGCCTCACCCGCAGCTACCGCGTCCCGGGCGGGAACGCCGGCATGTGGGCCGTCGGGGGCATCGGGTTCCTCGCCGTGCTCTTCTCGTTCATCGTCACCTTCTTCCCGCCGTCGCAGCTGCCCGTAGGCAGCCCGGCCACCTACACGTGGCTGGTAGCCGTCGGCACGCTCGTCTTCCTCTCCATGCCGTTCATCATCAGCTTCGCAATGGATCGCAGGGGCGGCACGAATACCCCGGGCACCGGGAAATAGCCACCGGCACGCCCCGGATCGCACGGAACCGCAGGGGCCGGAGATGCCTACCCCTGCGGTTCCGTATTTTTCTCCCGACACCTCCCTGCCTGCCGCTGCGGCATGTCGGCTTCCCTGCCCCGGTTATCGCCCCGGCTCCGGAATATCGCCCAAAGACACGCCCCCGTACCCTCTAAAACTCAACGGTGATCCCCAGCGTAGGGATAAGCGACCCGCTCTGCTGCCCAATATACTTCATGCGGTAACGCTGTTCCGCCGCCGGGGCCTGGGGGTTCTCCACCACGCCCGTCGACATCAGTACGTCGGGACGGCGGAGTTTGCTGCCCGTCACGTTCTGCAGGTCGATGTAAAGGCCGAGCATACAGCGGCGGAAATAGAAGGTTTTGTCGATACGCAGGTCTACCTGCGCAAAGGCGTCGAGCCGCCCGTCGTTGTAACGCCCATAGTCATAGTACGGGCGCCCCTGGGCGTCCCAGGCTTCGACCAACGACGATTTTTCGACATCGTAGGGCGTATAGGGCGTCCCGCCCACGGCGCTCAGGCGCGCCCCGACGCTCCAATTGCGCGGCAGGTCGTACGTACCGCTGAGGTTCGCCACGAAACGGCTGTCCCAGGCCGATACGATATACTCCGAGGCGGCATCGGCACGGTACTCACTGCGGAACAGGGTCACCGAACCGACGAGGTTGACCCTCCCGGGTATCTGCCAGCGCGCCATCGCCTCGATGCCGTACGACCGCCCGACGGCCGTCGGGCGCAGCGCTTCGTTGCCGACCACGCCATAGTCGTCGCCTTTGCACGAGAGCGGGATGCCGTCCGAGACGGAAAGCGGGATATTCCCGTATTTCTTGTAGAACCCCTCGACCGAGACGACCAGGCGGTCGCGCAGGCGCCATCCGCCTCCGACGCTGAACATTCCCACACGCAGGTAGTCCAACGCCTCGTTCACCAGCACCCCGTCCTGTTTGAATCCCAGGGCCGTATAGGGCGGCAACTGGTAATAAAGCCCGGCGCTTCCGCTCAGCAACCACCCTTTGCCGAGCTGGTATGAGACCGACGCCCGGGGCGAAAGCTGACGCCAGAACCTCGCCATGCGCGCGGAATAGTCGGCCCCGTCGGCACGCACGCCGACCGATGCCGTGAAGCGCTTGTCCGCCGAGGCATAATCCGCGCCGGCGAACAGGCCCCAGCCCACGATCCCCAGCCGGGTACGATAGTCCGAGAGCGCCGCCTCATCGGTGAAAAGCCGTTGCTCGGTACGGTTCGTATAGCCCGAATAGCTCAGCTCGGCGCCTTCGCGCACCGTCCAGCGCCCCAGATAGCTGCGGTTTTCGGCGCGGAGCGTGGTCTTCTGCTCCACGGAGCGCAGCCGCAGCGTCAGGTTGTCCTCCGACGAGTCGTCGTTACCGCGGTATTTGAGGTTGCGGTTATTCAGGTAGGTGTGCCCGAGCGACACGGTCTGCACATGGCGGCCCGCATAGTGGCGCCATGCGGCCCCGACGGTGAAGGTCTCCTGGCGGATGCGGGGCAGGTAACTCAGCAGGTACTCGGCGTCTTCGCCCTCCTCGTCGAGGTTGAGTTTCATGTTGTCGAAGCCCGCCAGCCCCAATACCGTCAGCTCGTCGTGCTCCGAAAGGCGCGTCTTGACCTTCAGCTGCCCGTCGATGTAGTTCGGCAGGAAAGGCAGGCCGATCATCTTGAACAGCAGTTGCAGGTAAGACTGGCGCAGCGAGAAGAGGTAGGATGTTTTCTCGCCGATATGGCCGCTCCCGCTCAGCGACACCTCCGAAGCCCCGAGTGTCGCCTTGAAAGTCTGTTTTTCGGGGTTCCCGTCCCGCAGTTGGATGTCCAGCACCGAACTCAGCGCCCCGGAACGGTCGGCCGGGAAAGCCCCGGTGTAGAAATTGATCTCGCGGATCAGGTCGGCATTGAGGATGCTCACGGGGCCGCCCGTGGCGCCCTGCGTGGCGAAATGGTTGATATTGGGGATTTCGATGCCGTCCAGATAGAACTTGTTTTCCGACGGGCCGCCGCCGCGCACGATCAGGTCGTTGCGATAGCCCACGGGCGAGAACGACACGCCGGGGTACGAACGTACGATACGCGACACGTCGCGGTTGGCGCCGGGGCTCTTTTCGATCTCCCGCACCCCGATGACCTGCAGCCCGACGGGGCTTTCGGCCGTGGCGCGGAACGGCGAAGGCACGACCGTCACGGCTTCGAGCTGCGTGGCATCCTCCTCCATTTCGATTTCGATGAACGGCGTGGCGGCCGAAACGAGGTATTCGGGCGTGACGACGGTCTTGTACCCCACGGACGAGGCCGAGAGGCGGAAAATACCCGCCCGCACCCGCTCGAGGCGGAAGCGTCCCAGCGAATCGGTCGATGCGCCGCGTTGTTCCTGCCCGACGGGCACTACGGCGGCATAGGCGACCGGCTGCCGCGTCAGGCGGTCGATCACCCGGCCGCTGACGGCATAGGCGCCGTCCTGCGCCCTTACCGCAGAGGCGAGGCACAACGCCGCAAGGGCGAAAAAAAGTTTTATCCGCAATGCAGGAGACATGATTTTGCAAATGTATAAAATTAAGGCGGCTTCCCGCCGATCGGGCGAAAAAATTTCGTATGTCCCGAATTCTCCGCACCGGGCTTCCGCTCCAATAATAAAGCCATTTCCACCAGGATGCAATTCAGAACATTATTAATCCGATAACGGAACAAGCGAAAAGACATGAAAAATCGCTCCGGATTCTTACCCCTTCCGGCAAGGGTATTATTATATTAATATAATAATAAAATCCGATGCAAGTTTTTTTCGATTTTTTGCATCAAAAAAACATCACAAAAAGCTTGGATTTCAACATATTGTCCCTACCTTTGCCGACACGATCGCGGCAGTGAACACCCCTGTCGGCAATACAGCCGGATTCGAAAATAGGCTGTACCGATTATTTTCGACGCAACATATACCGACCATTTTCCCGCCGGACAAGCCGGCAAAATTGCAGTGCATACACACGCTGTCAGGGAGCCGATTCCGAATACTTTGGGTCGTTTAGAATTGATGAAACAAAACTTCAATTATAAAAAAGATAAAAGTTATGAAAAAGCAACATTACACAGCCGAAATCCCAGTTTCCAACCCGTACAATTTTGCCGCGTTCGAAGACCTGATCGCCAACATCCAGTCCGGTTACAACGAAGAAAAAAGGCTGAAGAACGCAGCTTTCGAATTCATGATCAATAAAGGCATATACGTCGACTTCCACGAATGGCTGCACAACCCCGCCCGGCAGCCCCAAAGCGAAAATATCCGGGGACGGTTCCGCCTGGGTGCTGCCGCGACCACCCGGATCGCAAAATTTTTCGGGCGGTAAATGCCCCCCCCCGCGTCCGCAATGACGCCCGGCCCGCATTTCAGAGGGCCGTTTCCATATAGCGCATCCCCGGCTACGGATCGCGTGACTACTGAAAAAGGGATAGAGAATAAGCCCGTTCCGGATGTTCCGGAGCGGGCTTATCGCATATAGACTGTCTTTCCGTTATTCAATCACGGGCAGGGCACGCGGCTCGCAAGCCCACCGCGTACCGTCGATCCGGTTCCCGGAGACCGTGATGGCGAAAATATTGATGTCGGCATCCTCGGGCAATGTCAGCTTTCCGGCTCCGGAGGCGATATCGAACCCGAGCCTATAAAGGTACGTGAAGGTATAGGCATCGTTCCGGCCGTTCATCTTGTGCCGGTGGTTCCCGATATGGGCGATCGTTCCATCCTTGACGAACGACTTGGTCTTGTCGGCCCAGGCCCACTGGGCGCGGAAGCCCGAGTAATAGGGCACGACAGCCTCGTACTTGCGGCCGTCGACGTCGAATACGGCCTTGCGGTCGCCCCTGGATGACGATGCGAGGATGTAGACCTTGTTATAATCGCCCTGCGGCAAATCGACCGTGACGGCCTCCCTGCAGTTCAGCACGTTTTTCACGTCGGGTTCGCCACGGCGGTATTCGATGCCGCCATGGACGATCACTTCGGGCATGAGCTCGGCAGCATAGGAGTTGCACTCCTTATCCACCTTGGCGACGGACTTGAACGCGTCGCTCGAAATGGAGTTCTGGTTTACAGGAAAATCCACAAAGGCATTCTCGATCGCGGGGGCGGCCACGGGAGCCTCCGCCAGCGTAACCTTATAGGTCTTGGGTGCGAAACGCCCGGCATCGACGATCAGCCGGTTGCCTTCGAATCGTGCCTCCCCGACCGGTTCCTCGATTCCGTTCACCTCCTCGGCCGAAACGATCCGCACGGGGAAAGCCAGCTCGGCGCCGCGCACCTCCCTGCCCGTCGTCTCGAATACACGGACGATATAACCGCTGCCGTCCTCGGCCTTCTTAAGCGCCTTGACGGCGATCTGCGGGGTCGAAGCCGCGACAAAAGAGAACCTGCGTCCCAGCTTCCCGGGATGCTTCGGCGTCGTGAAGCTGAGGAGCGGCTGATTGAGCAGCTCGCCTTTCTCCACCACCCCGGCGCGGTTATGGTCGCCATCGTGCCCGACGAGCGAGTAAGTCATCGTATGGCGTCCGAAATCCAGATCCCGTTGGTCGGCATAGCGTTTCTCGGTCGAAGGCGTATGCAGCAGACTCAGGCGCAGGGTATTGTCGGCGGGTTTGTCCCAGCCGTATTTCGAATCGTTCAGAACGGCGATGCCATAGTCTCCGTCCGAGAGGTCTGCCCAATGGTGGGCGAATGTTTCGTGCGCCCGCTGGTGGTTGGTGGGACGGCGCTGGTTGCCGATGCCGATGTCGTAGACAGCCTCCTCGGCGGAAACGGACATCGGGAATTCGGCCTTGAGCAGGGCGTCGGGCGTCTTCCAGTCAATGTCGGCCACGATATCGATACGCTCGTCGTCCCCGCCGTCGGTCAGGCGGATATACTGCACCAGCCGGGAATCGCCGTACCGCCGTTCTACTTTCAGGGAGGCCCGTGCGGCGCCGCACTCCGCCACGCTGATCCGGACATCCGTATCCACGGGTTCGGGTGTCTGGTCGAGCGTCGCCTTGTGGATCTCCCATGCCGGATAGCGGTTCGACACATTGGGGGTCAGCACCGCAAGGCGGAAGGCCCTGCCTTTTTCGACCAAATCGCGGCCGTTGCGTTTGTCGATGACCGAGGCGATGTCGCCGTTGGCATCGAGCGTCACCTTATAGACCCGGTTCTCGAGCGTATTGCCCGAAGCCCTGAGCACCTTGCCCTTGCCGGCCTTGCCGGCCCTCACGTCGTATACCGCATAGCTTACGGGTTCCATCGCGGCGGCAAACAGCACGGTCGCCCTGGCACCGTCGCGGGCAACGATCTGCGCAGGAACGGTCTTCCCGTCCGGCGCATAAACGGCCACCCCTTCGGCCTCCGCAGGCAGGTCGACCGTCGCCTCGACAAGGCTCCTGCGCGAATAAGCGGCGGGGTTATAAACCAGTACCGGACTTCCCTTCGCGCGGGTGTCCATTACGGATGCCGCAGCCCCGGCCGAGGCGAGGATCACATCGCAGAATTGCCCCTGCGCCAGGAATTCGTCGTTCCAGGAATAGGTATAAGCCTCCCAAATGCTGGTTCCCGTAAGGTCGTCGTGGAACTGGTGCCAGAGGAAACGCTTCCAGGCATCGTTAAGCGCCTCTTTCGGATAAGGTACGGCTCCCATCCAGTCGGCGATCACGGCCGAACGCTCGGCGGCATCGGCCAACTGTTCGTTACGGCGGTTGTAACGCTTCATCTCGGCCTGGGAGGTATAACAGCCCGGAGCGTGGACGTCGAGAGGCATCTCCCCGACGAACACCGGGAGTTCCGGATGGTTCCCGTAGGGCATATAATCCTCGTAGAGCTGCGAGGACGTGGCGCTGACAAGCTGCACGGGCCCCTTGCCGTTCGTAATCCCCTCCTCGAGCAGCTGGATGCTGCGGGGCAGGGCCGAGCCGCCGTGGTCTCCGGCTCCGTTCGCCAGTTTGTTGCCATAGTACCGGTAAGCGATGCCGAAAGGCGACTTCCGGGCGCTTTCGGCCAATTCCTCGTTGGCGCTCAGATCCCCTTCGGGAAACTCGTTCCACGAATAGCGTCCCGGCTCGAGCGCCACCATGATGCGGGCGCCGTCGACCCCTTCCCAGAGCCCGATCGGAAACGGGGTTTTGGAGTCGCCGACAAGCGGCTCGGTGCGCCACGACAATTTCTGCGTCGAGAAACCGATCAGGCCGCAGTGGTGTCCCAGCGTCGGCATGACCTGGCTGAATCCGAAGCAGTCGGGCAGGAACATATCCTTCGACTTGATGCCGAACTCCTTTTTATAAAACTCCTGTGCAAGCAGGATGTTGCGGATAAACGACTCCGACGACGGCATGTTCGGGTCGTTGGCCTCGAACGAAGCCCCCGAAATGTTCCATCGCCCGTCGGCTACGAATTTCCGGATGCGCTCGAAGAGGTGCGGATAGTACTCCTTGATCCATTCGTACTTGACGGCACCTTCGAAATTGAACACGTAATGCGGATATTTTTCGAGCAGCGCCAGATTCTGCACAGCCGTATTATATAGGTAATCGTCGATCGTGGCTTTCACGTCCCACCGCCACTGCGTGTCGAGATGGGAATTGGAGACCATATAGACCTTGTATTTTTTCCCGGAATCCTGCGCCGACGTATCCGACGGGCTTCCCGCCGAAAACAGCGCGAAGACGATTCCGATAAATCGCATGATTTTCATATTTGCTTGCTTTAATATTGAATGATGGAAAGAGGATGGAAGTTGACCGGACTTCGACTACGTTGCGGACAAAAGTAATAAAAGGCAAGATAAATAACAACATAAACACAACAAATAATCAAAAATAAATTTCCTTTTAATCTCTTTTTAACACTTGTATTAAAATTAAACTTATATATTTGTCATATCTTAAAGCCTAAAAACGATGGAAAAGAAATTCCGGACTCTTTCGGCCTACCTCCCCAGCAGGAGACCGTCCATACCGCCCGCCCTGCCGTTCGCCCTGCAAAACGGGTACGGCACATCCGCGGCCGGTCAGGGTATCGTCGTCGGCACCACCGGCCGTACTTGTCCTGCGACAGCCTCCGGCCGGGTGACTGACGCAACCGCACACCAGGCATCCGGGGATGCCCTAAGCGGCGACTGCAATTGCGCCCCGATGGCCCGGGCCGGCTTTACCGCAGCAACAAGGCTGACGGCGGCATACTGAGACAGCACCAAAAACGCCGCCGCCCGGGCACAACCCGTACAGTCTCGATTTTATAATGTATATTTGTAGTACCACAACCTAACCCTCGACCAGACATGAACCGTCATTTCGCTCTGCTTACCGGCCTTCTGATCTGCTGCTGCGTCCCGAAAAACGACGTTACCGCCCGCACAATGCGTGGGGGGGGGATTTCCCTCTTTTAATTTCGGGAACCGGCAACATCCTGCCGGAGCAAACAATCCGCTACGCCCCGAACGGCGACCAAGCCGGCAAAAGCAACGCTGCCCCCGAGCCGGCAACGGCAGGGGGCACCCACATCCGAAGCCCGCGAAAAAGCAAGGCCGCACTGCCGGCCATCGCAACGGGCGCACTTCTTCTACTGGCGGCCGTCTCGCTCGCCTTCAGGCAAAAACACCTGATCAAACAGTTGCGTACGCAACACGCGCAAACCTGCGCCCGGCTGCACGAACTCAGCGAACAGCTCGCCGCCAGCAGCCTCCGCCACGAAACAGCCACCCGGGCACTCTCCCAGGCCAATACCATCAAAGACAAATACCTGCGTTACTACATGCAACGCAGCACGTTCTACATCAACAAATTAGAACGTCACCGCACACACCTCTACAAGACTGCGCTCTCGTTCGGGCAGGAGCGCCTTTTGCGTGAGCTGCGCTCGCCTACGCCCATCGAGCAGGAATACAAATCGTTCTTCCACGAATTCGACCGGGTATTCCTATCGCTTTATCCCGATTTCGTGGAAAAAGCCAACGCACTGCTGCGGGACGGGGAGCAAATGAAAACGCCCGGCCTCAACACTGAATTCCGGCTGCTGGCCGTGATCCGGCTGGGCATCACGGGCAACAGCGAAATCGCCCAGTTTCTGCATATCTCCATAAATACGGTCTACACCTACCGCAACCGGCTGCGGAACGCCGCCAAATGCCCGCCCGCCGAATTCGAGCGCCGGATCATGGAGATCGTCTGACAGCCGGAAATCGCGCGCCGGCGATTCATACGGGATTCATATAATAACACCCGGGTATCGGAAATAACATGCTTTCCACCAGCTCATTGTCGGAAATACGCATTCATATTTCATTTTGATGCTGTTGACACACATTTTCCAAAAGCATACTTTTACAAACAACAAAGCGGAATTTCTTCTGAAATAAACACAAAAGAATACAATAAGAAATCCATAACAACTCTATTTGATTTTCATTCATCTTTCATTTAATATCTTTTTCTCAACCTTTAAAATACAGAGATGCCTATGACAAAGTAAAGACTACGACCGGACTTACACGACTACGAACCATTCATTCATCCAAATATTCAACCCTAAAACTTTCATTTATGAGAAAATCTCTTCATTTTCTTATTTACATGCTTTTTGCCGCACCGCTATTGCTGTTCAGCTCCTGCGGCATCGAGGATGTAGAGGCAGAAGACGGTGCGATCGTATTCGAACTCTATGACACGGAGGGCAACCTGATCGAGGGCCTCCAGAGCATGCGGTTCGGCACGACGGCCACCTATACCTTAAAGAGTGCATTCGTCACCTACACGGTGGCCACCCCGCCCACAGGCTGGAAATGCACCGTGATCCCCAGCTCGCGGAGCTGTTCGGTCACCGCCCCCCCAGCCTCCGACCTGGGAGCCAAGGCCAGCGGCGACGTGGTCATCGAAATACAGTCGCAGGCAGGCCGCACGGAGACCTATACGCTCGCCGTAGCCGCCCTGGAAAACGACATCACACTCACATTCGACGAAGAGACAACCTCGAAGACCCATGTATTCTCCTACGGGAAGAGCATGGAATTCGAATTCACCAGCGAGAACACCGCGTCGCTCGACGTAAGCGTCCCCAAGGGATGGACTTACACGGCCGATGTCGATGCGGGTCTGCTGACCGTCACCGCGCCCACGCAGGAGGAGGCCGACCCGGCCATGGAAGGCAGCGTCAAGGTTACGCCGCTGAGCGTCCGCGGGACGGCCGGCGAGGGTTCGTCGATCCCCGTCGAACTCTCGACCAAGTTGCCCATCATCTCCTTTGCCGAGGCCGATTACAAATTCGCCTTCGGCGAGCAGCGCGACATTCCCTGTACCGTCACCAACGTAGCCACGTGCGACATCACGGCGCTCAAAGGCTGGGACATCGCACTCGACATCAAAAATTCGGTGCTCAAAGTCACGGCTCCGGCCGACGGCGCGGACTGCACCGGTGCGGGCACGGTCGAATTCGCAGCCGTTTCGGCGGAAGAGCTCACGGCATCGTTCAGCGTCCGCCTGAGCTGGAAGGGCATCTCGACCCCCGAAGAGTTCGTAGCCTTCGGCAACGCGGTGACCGAAGGGGCGCCGCTCGATGCCTACACCAACGGCGGCAGGATCGTCCTTGTCAGCGACATCGACCTGAGCGCCCTTACCCAAACCAGCTTCGTAGGCTCGGCCGCCAATCCGTTCAAAGGGACTTTCGACGGCCTGAACAATACGATCACCGTCAAGCTGGCGGATCAGGACTCGAAGGAACTCGGCCTGTTCCACACGCTCGACGCAACGGCCGAAATAAAGAACCTCTCGCTGGCGGGCAGCATGTCCGTATCGCAAGCCACCCCGGTAGTAGCCGGCACGCTGGCCGTCTATAACAACGGCGCGGCACTGACGAAAGTCACCAACAAGGCCACACTGTCCTTCTCCGGGGCGAAAACCGTTGCCACGGCAGGTTATCTCGGCGGGCTGGTCGGCCTGGCCAACGTCGGTTCGGTCTACACCGATTGCCACAATACGGGCGAATTCATCATCACGGGGACAGCCCGGACGGAGTTCATCGGCGGCATCGTCGCCGGCACCGCGGACAAAACGGAAGGGTCGCTCGTGAACTGCACGAACAAAGGCAATTTCAGCTTCGACTTCCCGGGCGCCGTCGACACCGGCCAATACGGAGGATTGTTCGGCCATGCCGAGAAATCGAACTGGACGTTCAGCAACTGCACCAACGAAGGCACCTTCACCGTCACCTTCGCCGATCCGGGGCACCAGTTCCACTCGCTGGGCGGTATCCTGGCCACCGGCTACGGCGTGTTCGACAATTGTGTCAACAAGGGCAAGATCACGTTCAACAACTCCAACGGCACGAAATATCGCCGCACGGGCGGTATCGTAGGTTGCGTCGGATCGGACGCAGGCCTGGGTTATACGCTCAGGATGACCAACTGCCGCAACGAGGCCGACATCGCGGCTTCGACGGCATCGGTCGGCGGTCTGATCGGCATTGCCGAAAAGGTGGCGTCGCCGGCCCTGATCGAAAACTGCATCAACACAGGTAACATGACCAGCCCCACGATGGCCGACTACGACCTCTTCTACATGGGCGGCATCGCCGGCAAGGTCGCCGGAGCCTTCACGTTGAAAAACTGCATCAACCGCGGCAACCTCACGGCGGCCGTCGAGCGCGACATCGCGGGTATCGCCGTAGCCGGAGACGACAATGCCGTTTTCGACGGTTGCGAGAACTACGGCAACATTACGGTAGTGGCCAACCACAAAACCGACAAATGGCGCCCGATCGTGGCCGGCATCGTCGCCATAGAAAACGACAAGGTCACCACGATCACGAACTGCACCTGCAAGTGCACCATCGATGCGACGCTCTACCAGGCGACCAGCGTCGGAGCGGTCTATGTCTTCCAGAAAACCTGGGAAAAGGGTGTCGAAGATAAGAAGACCGTATGCGACGAGGCTTCCAAAACCAATTCGGCGGAAACGACAATCAGAATCACGACAAGAGAGTAAAACCCAATAAGAATACAATACGGTTATGAATAAATATCATATTATAACACTGATATTGTGTCTGTTTTGTCTGGGAGGGGCCGCCACGGCCTCTCCGGACAGGACGGCAGCCGCCCCGGACACCCAGGCGCGTTCTTCGCAGCTGAAGGTCTCGGGTATCATCAAGGATGACGCGGGAAGCCCGCTGATCGGCGTGACCATCGTCGTCAAAGGCACCTCCTCGGGCAGCGTATCGAACTCCGACGGCAGCTATACGATCACGGTTCCCTACGCCGAAGCGACGCTGATGGTCTCCTACATCGGCTATGCCCCGCAGGAGATAAACGTAAACAACCGCACGAGGATCGACATCACGATGGTCGAGGACAGCAAGGCGCTCGAAGAGGTCGTAGTGGTAGGTTACAACGTACAGAAGAAGGAGACCATCACCGGTTCGATCTCGACGATCACCACCAAAGACCTCAAGCAGTCCCCCACGGCCAACATCAACAATGCGCTGGCCGGGCGCATGCCGGGCCTGCTGGTCAACCAGTTCAACGGCGGCGAACCGGGTAACGACGCCGCACAGCTCAACATTCGCGGTAAATCGACCTACGGCAAGTCGGATGTAATCATGATCGTCGACGGTATCGAGCGCGACATGAGCTACCTCTCCCCGGACGAGATCGAGACCTTCACGATCCTCAAGGATGCTTCGGCGACGGCACCCTACGGTATCCGCGGCGCCAACGGCGTGATCATCGTCACGACCAAGCGCGGCCGTAAGGGCGAAAAACCGACCGTCGATTTCAAGGCGTCGGTCGGTGTCAGCGAACCCATCCGTTACCCCGACTACCTGGGTTCGGCAGACTATGCGACCCTCTACAACGAGGCGATGCTCAACGACAACCCCTCGCTGGATCCCGGCTCGGCATCGCTCTTCTCCCAGGAGACGATCAGCAATTTCCGCCGCGCCAAGGGCGACAACTCCGACGGACTGGGCTACAACTGGGATTACTTCGACTACGCATTCAAACCGTCGATCCTCCAGGATTACAGCCTTTCGGTACGAGGCGGCACCGACCGCGCCCGTTATTTCATCCTCGGCAGCTACTATAACCAGGGCGGCAACTACAAGCATTCGAACTCCGACAACGTCAACAAGTTCCTGCGCTATAACTTCCGCGCCAACGTCGATGTCGACGCCACCAAGCGGCTGAAGATCTCGGTCGACCTGGGCGCCCGCGTCACGGAGTTCAACTACCCGGGCGCCACGGCGGCCAACATCATCTCGCTGGCCAACACGCAGCCCCCCTACCTGCCGATCATCCTGCCCAACAACCACAACGACGTTAACCAGGCCGATTTCGAGGAGAACGGCGGCTACCTGCTCTATGCCGACAACGACTACCGGTACAACATGCTCGGGCAGCTCAACCGCACCGGCTTCAGCAAACGTACGCGCCGCTACCTGCAGGGATCGTTCAAACTGAGCCACGACCTGGACTTCATTACCAAGGGCCTGAGCGTCGCCGCGCAGTTCTCCTACGACACCTACAACCAGCACACCATCAACAACAGCGTGCCGACCCACAGCACGGGCAACCTGACCTACCCGGGCTATTCGACGTGGATGCTCCCCACCGAATACAGTATCGACGAGTGGAAGAACAATGCCGACTACTGGATCAAGAACGGCACCTATGTAACCGCCAACCAGCGAACCACGGACGATGCGCAAAGCAACAGCATCAGCCACGGCTCGCCCGAAGGGACGTCGCGTTTCCAGGCGCGCCTGGACTACGCCCGCAAATTCGGCGACCACAACGTGTCGGGCATGCTGCTCTTCTACCTGCAGAACAAGGTCATCAGCAACCAGGTTCCCTTCCGCTACATGGGATTTTCGGGCCGCGCGACCTATGACTACCGGAACAAGTACCTCTTCGAGTTCAATATCGGTTACAACGGCTCGGAGAACTTCGCCCGCGGCAAGCGCTACGGCGTATTCCCGGCAGGCGCCGTCGGCTGGGTCATCACGCAGGAGCGATTCATGAGGGACGTAAAGTGGCTCGACCACCTCAAGCTGCGCGCATCGTACGGTCTGGTGGGTAACGACCAGCTCTCGGGCAACCGGTTCTCCTACCTGCAATACTACAAGTCGTCTGACGGCATGACCACCTATTTCGGCGAGACCGAGGCCGGCTATACCAGCTACCTGGTCGAGGGTGTGTTCGCCAACCCGAACCTGACGTGGGAGAAGGCCCGCAAGTTCAACTTCGGTATCGACGCCCAGTTCTTCAACCAGCGGCTGACCTTCACGCTCGATGTCTTCAAGGAGCACCGCTACGACATCCTCACCTCGCTCTCGGGGGATGACAAGGTCGGGTTCCCCTACATCGTCGGGCAGGTCGCTCCGATCGTCAACTCGGGTATCGTCGACAATCACGGCGTCGAATTCGAAATCGGCTGGAACGGTCATATCGGGCAGCATTTCCGCTACTACATCCGCCCGAACTTCACGTTCGCACGCAACAAGATAAAATACTGCAACGAAATCTCCTACATCGACAACAACGGCCGCGACTGCCCGTGGCGTTACCAGACCGGCAAACGCCTCGATGAGAATTTCTGCTACATCTTCGACCACTTCGTGGCCGACCAGGGCGAGGCCGACCGCCTGAACGCGATGAACGGCGGCAGCGGATTCGCCATCTGGGGGCCCGTACAGCCGGGCGACGTGGTCTACAAAGACCTCAACGGCGACGGTGTGGTCAACAACTACGACCGCGCAGCCATCGGCAACCCCCGTACGCCCGAGATCCAGTTCGGCATTCCGCTGGGACTCTCCTACAAGGGCTTCGACTTCAGCATGCTGTGGCAGGGCTCGGCGCTCTGCTCCGTACAGCTGAGCGGCCCGGCCGTATGGGATTTCCCGCTCTACGACCAGTCGCGTATCGGCAAGGTGCGCCGGATGCACCTCGACCGCTGGACGCCCGAAACGGCAGCTACGGCGAAATACCCCGCCCTGCACTACGGCATCCACAACAACAATAAACAGCAGTATTCGAGCCTCTTCCTCTACGACGCTTCGTACATCCGCCTGAAGAACGTCGAGATCGGTTACACGCTGCCCAAAGCCTGGACTTCGAAAGCCGGCATCCAGAACGTCCGCATCTACGTGCAGGGACAGAACCTGCTCACGTTCGACAACCTGGGCGACGTCGACATGGATCCCGAGATCAAGAACGGCGACGGCAGCTGGTTCCCCGTACAGCGTGTCATCAACATCGGCCTTAACATGACCTTCTAATCCAACAAAAACCAATGACAATGAAAAAAATCTTATATCTGCTCTGTAGCTGCTTTGCAGTCACGCTGATGGCTTCCTGCGAGGATTTCCTCGACAAGACCCCGCAGGGCGACAAAACGGATCAGGACATATTCTCGCGTTTCAACGAGACAGAAAGCCTGATCAACCGGCTCTACTTCTACGCCCGCGCCGCCGACCAGCCGCTCGTACACATCCGTTTCTTCAGCGACTCGGCGCTCACGGACGAATGCGAAGGCTCTTCGGCCGAGAACGGGTGGTCCAACAAGTTCAACGACGGCGACTGGGAACCGGGTTCCCAGCTCTACACCTCGTGCAACGCCACGACCAACTCCGGCGCCTGCCACACCTTCTGGCCCAAACTCTACGAAGACATCCGCTGCGCCAACGTCATCCTCGAAGGTATCGAGAAGTACAACACCCCGGATTCCGAGGCACGCCCCGGCACGCTTTCGCAGCGTATCGGCGAGGTGCTCTTCATCCGCGCCTACCTGCACTACTGCGTGCTGAAAAGCTACGGCGAATGCCCCTACGTCGACTATACGGTAAACCCCAACGCACTGCCGCCGTTCGAACGCGAGAACATCCATACGATCGTCGAGAAGATCTGCCGCGACTGCGACGAGGCCTATGCCCGCGTCCCGGCGCAGAACCTGATGGATCAGTTCGGCCGCGTGGAGAAAGGCGCCTGCCTTGCGCTGAAGGCCATGGCGCTCTGGATCGCAGCCACGCCGCTCTACAACGGGTCGACGCTCAAAGGCGACACCCGCAACTATGCGTCGGTCTACCAGTCGTACGACCCCGCGCGTTGGGACGCCGCAGCCGCAGCCGCCAAGGCCGTGATGGATTTCGAGGCCGAGGGGCAGAAACGCTACTCGCTCTACCAGGGTTCGCCCAAAAGCCAGACGACCGACTCGGGCGGCACGGATCAGAGCAACGGCGCGGTTTACAGCCGTCTTTGGGAGCTGTTCCACCGCACGATGAACGACGCCAAGAAGGCCGAATGGATCTTCTTCCACCTCCACTGCAAGACCGTGGGTTACCACAACGACATGTACCCGCCTTCGGCGCAGGGACAGGCACGCGAGGTACCCGTACAGGATCAGGTGGACGAATACGAGGTGATCGGCCCCGACGGCTACGGCTATCCGATCTATGCGCTCAAGCAGAATCACAAGGCGCTCTACGGCAGCCTGATCTCCGAGCAGGACATGGCCAAGGCCTATGACGACGGCAACCCCTATGTCAACCGCGACCCGCGTTTCTACCGCGACATCATCTACCACGGATCCATGTTCAAGGGCAAGTGGATCAACACGGCCACCGGAGCCGACGCCATCAACGCCGCCAACTCCACGTCGACGGGCTACTTCACCCGCAAATATTTCGACGGCTATTACACCAAGGGCATGTCGGGCAACTGGAACTTCGACGCGCCGCTGATCCGCCTGGCGACGATCTACCTGGTCTATGCCGAAGCGGTCACCCGCTCGAAGGGCGCCACCCCCGAGGTCTACAACCTGATGAACGAGCTGCGTGCCCGTTCGTTCATGGCCCCCATCCCGCCGGCCGCGCAGACCAACAAGGAGTTACTGCTCGACTACATCCTGCGCGAACGCCGCGTAGAGCTCTACCACGAAAAGAGCCGCTTCTTCTCGACGCGGTTCTACCTCGAACCGACCAGCCCCGAAGAACTGGCCAAGGATGCCCAGTGGAGTTCGATCCAGGGGACGAACGACCAGAAGGCACAGTTGTATTTCGACAAATACGGCGCCTACCCCAAGACGCAGCACCGCATCTGCGGCATGCGCCCCGTGGAAGACCCCAACGGCAAGATATCGGTGGGCGGCAAAACCTACCGCATGGAACGCTTCTGGAAGGAGGACCGCGTATTCCTCGAGAAGCACTACCTCTTCCCGATCCCGACCGAAGAGTTGCAGCGGGCCAACATTCCGCAAAACCCCAACTGGTAATTGACAATCACCGGCCCGACCGCCCGAACCGGCGGTCGGGCTGACAGTAAAACAGACTATGAAAAACGATTCAATCTTCACACGGCTCCGCAGGACGCTCAGCCTCGCGCTCACGGCCCTGATAGCCGCAACGATGATGGCGTGCGAGGGAGACGACAAAATGCTCACCGAGCTCCCCAAGCCCGACGACGGCAACGGAAACGGCACGACGGAGATCACGCCCGACAAGGGCATCACCCTCTACGGACTGGTAAGCGACAAGGAGGGCAACCCCCTCGAAGGGGTCGTCGTGAGCGACGGGTACAGCGTCGTGGCGAGCGACAAGAAAGGCGTCTACCAGATCGTGCGCGACCCCAACGCCAAGCACGTATTCATTTCGGTACCTTCGGGCTACGAAATCCCGGCACAGGCGAACTTCGGCTCCTACCAGGGTGCCTACCAGGCGGCCAACTCCGTCACCGGAAGCAGTTCGAAACCCTACCGGGCGGACTTCACGCTCACCAAACTCACCCAAAGCGACAAACGGTTCCTGCTCTTCGGGCTGGGAGACCCGCAGCCCGACAACAGCGACCATATCCAGCGGTTCCGCACGGAAGCCGTACCCGATGTGAAAAAGATCAGCGCGAAATACTCGATCCCGCAGGTCGGCATCGCCCTTGGCGACATCTTGGGTAAAGGCGACGCCCAGACCTTCACCTCGATGAAACGCGCCTTCGGCGAGACGGGCGTCCCGTTCTTCACCACGATCGGCAACCACGACAAGAGTTCGGTGGACTATACGGGCGACACCTACCGCGACGTGCTCGGGCCGCGCTGGTACTCGTTCAACCGCGGCGACGTGCATTTCATAGCGATGGACAACATCATCTTCACCGGCACGGAATACACGGGCGGCTTCACCGACGAGCAGGTGGCATGGCTGGAGAAAGACCTCAGCTTCGTCCCGACGGATAAAATGGTAATCCTCTACTACCACATCCCGCTGCGCGACAACACGGGCTACCTCAACCGCAAAAAGGTGCTCGACATGATCTCCAGGTATAAGAACCCCATCCTGATGTGCGCCCATACGCACTATTTCCAGCCTTACCACATGCGCTCGCACAAACTCTTCGAACGCATCCACGGCGGCACGTGCGGTTATTTCTGGCGTTCGACATGCGGCGGCGACGGCACGCCCAACGGGTTCATGGTCTACGAGATCGACGGCACGAAAATCATCGACACCTATTTCAAGGCCTCGCAGCGCGCCGACGACTACCAGATACGGCTCTATCGCGGCAACGCCGAGTTCGCAGGCCCCTATGCGACCTACAAATACGATGTCGGGGCGGACGTGGTCGTAGCCAACGTCTTCACTTCCGGAATGGACGGCACGACCTGGAAAGTCGAACTGTCCGAAGACGGCGGCAAGACGTGGAGCGTTATGACGGAGATGTCGCAGAGCTACGGCGACCGCTGGATCCGCGGCTACCACATCGGGGTCGAGAAACATCCGGTGGAAAGCGGCACCAGCCCCTGCTACCACCAATACCAGTGCAAGCTGAAAAATCCCGAAGCGACCGGCATCGTGGTTCGTGCGACCGACAGTTTCAACCATGCCTACACGCAGACGCGCTTCAACGAGAGCAACGATTTCACCGAAGCCGAGGGTTATTGACCCTCCCGGCCTCATCTATCGAGCGGGCAGCCACAGGGCCTGTCTCTTATACACATCTCCGAGCCC
>ENA-OZSI01000135-OZSI01000135.1-human-gut-metagenome-genome-assembly--contig:-NODE-135-length-19237-cov-5.704723_pt1 | contig 19237 bp, 9 predicted proteins | sample MGYA00244125_ERZ653972 | MGnify/ENA primary metagenome ERZ653972 (study PRJEB26926, sample SAMN06164401) | human gut metagenome | biome: ENVO:00009003; feature: ENVO:2100002; material: ENVO:00002003... | reverse complement strand
GGTCTCGTGGGCTCGGAGATGTGTATAAGAGACAGGATACGGGGTTGACCACCGGCTTGTTGGCGATTTCGTCGCCTTTAATGTTGGTGATGGAGCCCGTAAGGTCTCGCTTCTTGGCGCTGCCATAACCGATGACAACGGTTTCGGCCAGCATCTGCGAGTCGTCTTTCATCTGGACGTTGATTACCGACTGGCTGCCTACCTTGACAGCTTGCTTCACCATGCCTACATAGGAAAAATCCAATGTGTTCTCCGGGGTGGCCTGGATGGAGTACCGGCCGTCTATGTCGGTAATCACGCCATTGGAGGTTCCCTGCACCAATACGGTGGCACCAATCAGCGGGTCACCCAGGGCATCGGTCACGGTACCGGTTACTGTTTTCTCCTGCGCCGATGCGGCGACACTTGCCAGCAGGCACACCGTCAGAAATAGGTTTCTCAGTCTTCCGGTTTTCTTCTTGGGAAGGTTTAGGTTCTTCTTCATTACATTGATTTTTTAGTGGATAAATCATTCAGTTTCTCCTCTGAACAATCAAAATGCAAAAAAGATTTGGTGACGGTGTTAAAAAAGGGCAGCCCGGTTTTCGCGGACTGCCCTCTTACCTAAAAGCAAAACTATACCTATTTCAACTCAAAACTCGTAGTCTTTACATCGCGGCTGTTGGGTCCAATCATTACATGGAACTCGCCGGGTTCGTATACATACTGTATGTCGTAGTTGTAGAACTTCAGCAATTCGGGGGTAATGGTGAAGGTCACCTGCTTGCTTTCGCCTTTTTTCAGGTGGATGCGCTCGAAGCCTTTCAGCTCTTTCACGGGGCGGGTAATGCTGCCCACCAAGTCGCGGATATAGAGCTGTACGATTTCATCTGCATCGTAGTTACCCGTATTGGTTACGGTTACGGAAGCGGTCAGCTTGCCGTCCGCATTCAGTTGCTTGGAGCTGAGCGTGATGTCACTGTACTGGAAGGTGGTGTAGCTCAAGCCATAGCCGAAAGGATACAGCGGGTCGTTGCTCACATCCAGGTAGTTGCTGCGGAACTTCTCGAACCATTTGCCTTCTTTCAGAGGACGGCCGGTATTCTTGTGGTTGTATGCCATAGGCAACTGGCCCACATTCTGCGGGAAAGTGGTGGTCAGCTTACCGCTGGGGCAAACGTCTCCGAACACTACGTCGGCAATGGCGTCTGCAGCTTCACTACCTCCGAACCATACATTCAGGATGGCAGGAACATTTTCATTCTCCCAAGTCAGCACTACGGGACGTCCGGAGAACAATACCAATACTACGGGTTTGCCCGTTTTCAGCAATGCTTCCAGCAGGTGGCGCTGTGCGTCCGGCATTTCCAGTTCGGAACGGCTACTGCTCTCACCACTCATCTCGGAGGACTCGCCGAGGGCGGCTACAATGACATCGGCTTGTGCGGCTACTTTCAGGGCTTCGTCCAGCAGTTCTTGGTCATTGCCACGGGGCAGTTCACGGCCGAACATCGTGGCGCGTGTCTGGTAGTCGGCATCGTACATCAGGTTGCTGCCTTGTGCATAGAGAATGTTGGCCTTGGAGCCGACAGAATTCTTGAAACCTTCCAGCAGGGTGCTGTATTTGTCTGCTGTGGCTGCCACACTCCAAGTGCCCGGCATGTTGGCACGGGTGTTGGCAAGCGGGCCAATCAAGGCGATATTGCCTTTGCGTTGCAAGGGCAGCAGATTGTCCTGGTTCTTCAGCAGTACGAATGTCTCTGTGGCAATCTGGCGGGCGATGGAACGGTGTTCGGGAGTGAACACTTCTTTTTCGGCACGCTTCACGTCGCAGTATTTATACGGATTGGCAAACAGTCCCAGCTTGTATTTGGCTTCTAGGATGCGTCGGCAGGCTTTGTCAATGTCGGCCTCGGTCACTTTGCCTTCTTTCAGAGACTTTTCCAGTGTGCCGATAAATCCGTCGGCTACCATATCCATGTCTGTTCCGGCGGTCAGGGCACGTGCGGATACTTCCTGCAGGTCACCGATTCCGTGGTCTATCATTTCGGAGATGGCTGTATAGTCTGTCACCACGAAGCCATCAAAGCCCCATTGGTTGCGCAGAACGTCGGTCAGTAGCCAGTGGTTGGCAGTGGCGGGTACGCCGTCAATTTCATTGAAGGAGGTCATTGCGCTACCCACACCGGCTTCTACGGCAGCCTTGTAGGGAGGGAAGTATTCGTTGAACATACGGTTGCGGCTCATATCCACCGTGTTGTAGTCGCGGCCGGCTTCTCCGGCGCCATACAGTGCGAAGTGCTTTACGCAAGCCATTATCTCGTTGTTGGCACTCATATCCTTGCCCTGATAACCGCGAATCATGGCTTGTGCAATGGCTGAACCCAGGAAGGGGTCTTCACCGTTGCCTTCTGATACACGTCCCCAACGGGCATCGCGGCAGATGTCCACCATCGGGCTGAACGTCCAGCAGATACCGTCTGCACTCGACTCAATGGCGGCGATACGGGCCGATTTCTCTATAGCCTCCATGTCCCAACTGCACGAGAGTGCCAAGGGGATGGGGAATACCGTTTCGTAACCGTGAATCACGTCCATACCGAACAGCAAGGGGATGCCCAGGCGGCTGTTCTCTACGGCAAGTTTCTGCACTTCGCGGATGTTCTTCACGCCTTTCAGGTTGAACAGACCTCCGACTTCACCGTTGCGGATTTTACCGGCAACGTCGCTGCTCTTGGCTTGTCCGGTGACGATGTTTCCCGTTACCGGCAGGTTGAGCTGACCGATTTTCTCGTGCAGCGTCATTTTGCCCATCAGCTCCGTAATGAATTTATCCATCTCCTGCGGATTGCCTTGGGATGTGTTTTCTTTGGGCGTTGCCGTCACGGTGAGGGCAGAGAAAGCCAAGGCTGCTAATAATGTGTATTTCTTCATATGATATAATTTTGATTATCCCCTCCGGCCCCCTGAAGGGGGAGGGGAATAGTGATATAGAAATTCAACTTAAGCTTAGCTGCTCCATCATGTCGCATACTAACTTCAATCGTAAATCCCTAAGCCTTAAATCCCAGCTTCTGCAATCCTTCCTGAACCTCGGGACAGCTCATGAAGAGTTTCCACAACAAGCCGGAACGATAGTTCTCAATCATCGGGGCAATGGTGCATTGGTCGATGGCAAGATAGCGGGGCACCGTCCAGTCACTTCCCTCGGAGAAGGCATCGTAGAATCCGTACTTGCCCCAAATCCAGTCGCCTTTGGAATAGAAATACTTCAGTGCACGCATGGATTCCTCCGGTGTGTAGGGAAAACTGGACAAGGCTGCTGTCGGTGTGATGACACCATGGTCGTTGTCGCCCGGGCAGTGGGCTGCATAGCCTTTGGTAGAGTAGCTGGCGGTCAGTCCCCAGCAGTCCTCGCCGTAACCTTTGTATTGTTTGGGATTCTCCACGCAGTAGCGGTAGTTGGAGAGGGCATGGTTGCGCACCACGTTCCAGTAGTTGGCATAGCGGTCGCTCAGGTTGCGCGGGTCCAGACCGATGTGCGAGTATTGTGCCCAGAACAAGGGACTGCCCAGTTTCTCGGCTCCGTTGTGTTTCAATTCCAAAGGCAGGCCGTAGGGGGCAGAGTCGGACTTGATGCCGCCGCCGCGTGCCCAGCCGTTGTGGTAGGCTGAAGCCGGAACGGGATAAGTGGGGGAGGAGGCTGCGAGCACATACACAATCAATGCTTCGTTGTAGCCTTCCAGCGGGAAGTTCATTTCCCAGTTGTATTCGGGAGACCAGTGCCAGTAGATGACATCCTTGCCATTCTGATACCAGCTGAACTCCATCTCTTTCCACAATTGGTCAATCTTCTCTGCCAGCGCCTTTTCCTGCTCGTTGCCGTCGCGGAAGTATTGGCGTACGCAAAGCAAGCTTTGCATCAGGAAGCAGCTTTCCACCAAGTCTCCGCCGTTATCTTTTTGTCCGAAAGGTTTCACCTTGCCGGTAGGGCCGTACAACCAATGGGGCCATACGCCGTGGAAGCGGTCGGCGCGTTTCAGGTAATCGGCAATCTTGGTCAGGCGCTTCACGCCTTCTTCCCTGGGGATGAAGCCGCGTTCGATGCCTACCAGCAGTCCGGCTATACCAAATCCGCTGCCGCCGGTGGTGACAACATTCTGGTCCTTTTCGGGATAATCCCCATCCAGGTGGATGCGTTCGCGTGCCAGTCCGGAGGTCGGTTCCGCACCGTCCCACATGTAGTTCAAATGTACCTTCTGGATGTAATCAAGCATTTCGTCATCCGAAGCGAATGATTCGGGACGTACTTCCTCTGTGTCGGGCTTTTCCTCTTTTCCGTTCTCTTTCCCGTTTTCCTTCAAGTCGGAAGAGCAGGATGCACAGCCCGCCAATGTGGAAATCAGGAACAAAGCCAGCACATGTATCATTATTGGTTTTTTCATATCTTTATTTCTTGTGTTTAATTTTTTGTCGTCTTGCACAATGGCGAGCGGCCGTTTTCGTTCAGCGCCTCGATAGTGAAGTAATAGTCCGTGTCCGCATCCAGTCCGCGGAAGTCATATTCCGTCTGTCCCAGTACCGTGATGGCATTGTACATCTTGCCTTCGGCGGTGCCGTAGTAGATGTTGTAGCCATAGGCGCTTGCTTCGGGTTGCCAGGAGATAAGGGCATTCCGGCGGTCTTTCCTGTCACGTTTCACAGTCAGTCCTTTCACGGCTTGCGGGACATCGCCGTCACCGTTCCCGAAGACGCGGAAGCCGGACAAGGCGACATTTCCCGTAGGCATGTGCACATTCTCGTATTTCAGATAACGGGCACGCAACGGCTCGTTGAGCTCGATGTAGTCGTGCGGACAATCCTTGTCACTGTCGCTCTTGTCTATGACCAATGTCCATTCTTTTCCGTCTTCGGAAGCAAAAATACGGTATTGGTGATAAATATCCATGGCACGGTTGTATTGAACCGCTTTATGGTCGTAGAAGTTCAACTGCACGGCACGTACATTCTTTGTACTGCCCAGGTCTATCCCGGCCCATTCGCCGGGGTTGCCGGAACGGGCTGCCCAGTAGGTGCGCATACTTTCGTCCGTCAGGTTGGAAGCTGCATGGATGCTATCCGTAGATGATACCTCCACCGGTTTGCCGTAGGACAGAAGCATCCATCCCGTGAAACGCTCTGCAGGGTTCTTTACGTCCATCGGTTCTGCCCAGTTGGGATAATCGCCGAAGGCAGTGGACGAATACATGACACCATCCTTGTCGAAAGCCACCGGATAAAGACCGATGCGGCGTTCGAACTTGTACTTCAGGGAGAGCATGCAGGTGGCCACGTGCCAGTAATTGCCTTTCACGTCGCAGAACGTGCCTCCATGACCGGCACCTTGCACATAACCGCCCGGCTTGTAGCACATCGGGTTATGCTTCTGGTAGACAAACGGGCCCAGCGGGGAATCCGAAACATATACGCCATCGGCATAGACTTTGAATTCAGTGCCCGGAGCACCATATTGGAAATAATATTTGTCATTGTGTTTGGTCATGTAAGCGCCCTCTGTGAATGGGCGGAGTGTCACTTCATCGTCATTGTTCATGCCGAAACGTTCCCAGCCGTGTTCTTCGGGGCGGAGCATCATGACATCGTGAATCTTGCTGATGGGGTAGAAATCATTCCGGTCCAGTTCTACCGCTTTCAAGGGATATTCATTGCTGGAGCCATAGTACAGATACAATCTGCCGTCGTCGTCCAGAAACAGACAAGGATCCCATGAAGGAAGTACGTTCTTTTCGATGGCACGTTTGAAACGTCCCGTTTTGGGATGCGTGCTGTACCACACGGCCAGACCTTCGTAGGTGGAGCCGGTATAGAACAGCGTGTCGCCGCTTACATAGGCGGCCGGCGCACACTGGTCATCGTCCGTAGGCTTGCGCTGGAAGCTGGCAGGAACGAAATCCCAATCCACCAGGTTCTTGGAATAATGAAAACCGCCCTGGTTGGTGGAGAACAGAAAATATTCTCCTTTGTATTCCACAGCCATCGGGTCGGCAGAGGAACGGAACGAACCGTTGGGACGCACATTGTTGTTGAAAGGCTCGAAGTTGTAACTGATGTTCATCGGATTGCAGAAGGTGCGCGACAGAGGCGCCTGTGGGTCATACCACCGGGTCGCCTGGGCGGGGCGGCAGATTGCGGTTGCCTTGTGTACCTCTTTTTCCATCACTACCTCAATATCGGTTTCATCCAGTGCCAGGATTCTGTTCACTATCTTTTTCCCGGGATAGTAGACATACAGGTGCACGTCGTTCTTCGCTCCTTTGATGGCAAAGCTGCCGTCGTGGGCAGTGGTATTGTGCATGGGACTTGCGAAGAACATGACTGTGGCGCCTGCGAGTGGCTGGCGGTTGGTGTCCAGTACGTGTCCTTTTACGATACGGTCTTGGGTTACAGTGATGTAATAGTCACTGACTTGCCCCTTCACCACTTTGATGGAATCGTCAGGGGTTGCCTTTGCCGCCAGAGCGGCAAAGGCTATTCCACAACTGATTAGGAATCTTTTTACCATATTGGAACGGATTTATTCGGCAATTCCGTCAATGGGTTCCAGCTTCAAATCAGGAAGGTCGTCCAACTGGTTGGCCGGTATGGGCCAATAAGTCTTTTCTGCTGTCCATCCTTTGGGACCGAGTACGGTGGCGGCATCGCCGGTACGCACCAAGTCCACATAACGGGCACACCATTCGCCGCAAAGTTCCATCCGGCGTTCGTCCATCACGTCTTTCAGGGTAACACCGGTTTTGGTGCTCATGCCTGCACGCCGGCGCACTTCGTTGTAGCCTGCGTCTCCATCCTTGCCCAGTCTGACTTTGGCTTCGGAGTTCATCAGCAGTACTTCGGCATAGCGGATGATACGCACATTATTGTTGGCTCCGTAGGTTGTACGTGGAAGAGTCATCTGATTGTAGGGAAGGTAACCTTTGCCGTTCCAACAGTCGGTCTTGGTGGCCGATGTGGGACCTACCTGCCAACCCTCGCGCGTCTTGCTCAGGGCTTTCAGGAAAGAAGTTTCGGCACGCACACCTTCGCCACGGGCTTCGGCCCATGCCACGAACTCGGGTTCATAGCCTATGAAATTCCAGCCGCCTATGGACTTGGTGCCTTCGGCTTGCTTGTAGCTGATGGTACCGTCTGCGTTCACTACTTCATCATACCTCTCTGCCATGTTCGGACCCTGGAAATTGAACCATTGGTCTACGCCCAGGTAATCGCCGGAACCATTGCCGTAGTCTGTTACCTGGCATTCGAACAAAGATTCGTCACACAACTTTCCGGGAATTTTGAACAGCTGGTAGAAGTCGTCGTAGAGACGGAATCCACCGTTCTTGATGATGTCATCGGTCAGTGTCTCCACTTGTGCATAGTCTCCTTTCAGCAGATAGATGCGGGCGGCCAATGCTTGGGCGGTGAAGGCTGTCACGGCTCCCTTGTGTTCCATCTGGTTGGGACGCATGCGGGGCAGTTTGTCGATGGCGTAGTTCAAATCTTCCAGCATATAATTATATACGGCCTCTACGGTAGAACGGCGAAAATCGGTCTGCAGGTTGTCACGGTAGATGACGGTGGGACCGAAATTGGTCACCAGACAATAGTAGGCCCATGCACGGATGGTACGTACTTCGCCGCAATAGGATTCGTAGGTTTTGTAATCTTCGCTTCCTGCAGCAAGATATTCGGCATAACCGTCGAGGCTTTGCAGGGCGGCATTGGTGATGCGGATGATGTCGTAGAAGTTCATCCATACCTGGTTCAGTGCCCAGAATGAGTTGTTGTAGTTGAACTTGCGTCCGAAGGCCACGGCATCGCCCTGGTCATCGGTACGGCCCGACCACACGTCACCGTCGCGGGTGAACATCAATAGCGCGTTGCACCAGTGCATGCCCTGTGTGCGTACTTTGGAGTAGGCACCCACTACGGGTTGGTACATATTGTTCTTGTTGGTAAAGTCCACGCCTTGTTCGGGAACTTTGTTCTCCGGATCGATTTCTATGAAATCGGTGCAAGCGGTAGCTCCTCCCAGTACCATCATGGCCGGAAGTATATATGCGAATGTTTTCTTTAAGAATTTCATTGTTTTACGTTTTAGGGTTTAGAAATCTATTTGCACTCCGAAAGTATAGGTTGAAGTCAGAGGGTATACTTCGGTATCCCAACCTTCGGCATCCGACACTTCAGGTGTGAAGCTGTTGGCCTTGAAGGTAGTGAAGGGGCGGTCGGCCGTCAATGAGAGGCGGAGTCCCGGCATCACGTAGCTGCCTATCTTCAAGTTCTTGAACGAGTAGCCCAGCGTGATGTTCTGGATGCGGAAGTAATCGGAGTTTTCTACGAAATAGGAAGCGTTGTTACTGTCTGATTTGTTCCAGGTTTTGAGAAGAGCCTTGGCCGACGGATGTTCGTTGGTAGAGCCTGCACCCGTCCAGCGGTTCTCATACTGTGCACGGTCAAAGTTATAGTAGTCGGCTGCATAGCGCAGGGCACGCTTACGGTTCCACAGTTCGCCGCCTGCTTGTCCGTAGGTAGTGAGGCTGAAGTCGAAGTTCTTATAAGAGAATCCGGCATTGAAGCCATAAGTAAAGCTGGGCACGTATGAGCCCAACACCTGCTTGTCGTTTCCGTCTATCACATGGTCGCCGTTCACGTCCTCGTAGATGAAGTCGCCGGGTTCCAGTCCGTTGGCCACGGCGATGGGGTCGGCAGCACATTGTTCAGGAGTCTGGTAGATGCCGATGACCTTGTAGCCATAGAATGAGTTCATCGTCTCGCCCACCATATTCACGGTCTTTCCGCCTTTGATGATTTTCATGTTTCCTTTTAGGCTTTTCACTTCGTTATGCAGATAAGAGAGATTGACGCCGATGTTGTAATTGAAGTCCTGGCCAATCTTGTCGTTCCAGTTCAAGGAGAGGTCGATACCGGTATTCAGAATCTGTCCGTTGTTGCCGGCCAGCAGCTCGCCACTCATCGGGAGCTTGGGTGAAATCACGGCGTTGTCAGTCAGACGGTAGTACCAGTCGATGTCGGCGTTCAAGCGGTTCTTCAGTGTACTGAAGTTGACGCCCACGTTGGTTTCGTTCACTACTTCCCAACCCAGCCAGCTGAAGTTGGTGGTGTTGATGAATCCGTCGATGGCGGTATTGGGACCGAATACGGACTGTACGTTCTGTATGCTTGCGAAGCCTGCACTGGCAGCAATCTTGTCGTTACCCAGCTTACCCCAGCTGGCACGCAGCTTCATGTAGTCGAAGATATTCTGGTTCTTCATAAACGGTTCTTGGGAGATGACCCATGCGGCACCGATGGAGGGGAAGTAGCCCCATTTGTCGTTGTACTTGGACGAGCCGTCGGCACGGAAGGTGAACATCAACATGTACTTGTCGTTGTAGTTGTAATTCAGTCGGGTGAAATAGGAGAGACCGCGGTATTTCCAGCCGTCGTCTTTCACCGTAGCGCCTTCCTTGTTGCCCAGTGCGATGTATTTCCACACGTCCTCACCTTCGGGCACGTTGGTGGCGGTACCTTCGAGCAGGCGGTATTGCTCTTGACGCATGGATGCACCCAGCATACCGGTAAAGGAGTGTTTGCCCCACTTGTCAGTATAAGTGGCCACGTTGTCCCATATATATTTGTAGTAGTTAGTGTTCTTTTTAGTGAGTTCGGTAACCTCTTTCTTCTGGTTGGTGCCTACATAGTAGGTAGGAGTGAACTCAGAACCGCGAATCATTGAGTAGTCGTAGCTGTAGCTACTGCGTATATTCAGCTTGTCGGGGATGAGGTTGAGCTGTGCATAGAAGTTGGTCAGCACTTGGTAGGTCTCGTTCCGGTTGTCGTAATAGTTGGCAGTGGCTACCGGATTGTTGAAGTTGTTGGTCAAGCCCACCTGCTCGGGCGATGTGTACTTCTTAGGGAACACGGCATCGTCGCGGCGGTCATCATACACCGGGATGATAGACGGTGTGTTGTATGCCTGTTGCCATGCGGCATTCTTGGGAAGCTGCTGCTGCGAGTTGCTGAATACGCCGTTGAAGCCTACTTTCAGCCATTTGCGGGCTTCGTAGTCAAGGGCGGCACGGAAGTTCAAGCGGCGGTAGTAGTTTTCCACGTCCATGATACCGTCTTGTGCCAGATAGCTCATGCCGGCAGAGTAGGTCGCTTTTTCCGTACCACCGGAGATATTCAAGCTGTGATTGGTCATCATGGCTGTGCGCAACAGTTCGTCATACCAGTTGGTATCGGCATTGAATTGCAGGTTTTCCATATTGCCTCCGAATTCGGCTACTGACTTTTCGAAAATCGACCGGTAAGCTTCCGGGTTGGCTTCCAACATCATGGTGGCATACTCGTGAGAGTTACACATCTCCAGCAGGTTGGTGGCTTTCTGAATACCTACATAACCGTTATAGGTAATCTTGGCATCCTGGTTGCGGCTTCCTTTCTTGGTGGTGATGATTACAACACCGTTGGCGGCGCGTACACCGTAGATGGCAGATGCGGATGCGTCTTTCAAGATGGTCATGTCCTGAATGTCGGAATTGTTCAGGAAGTTGATGTTGTCGTAGAACATTCCGTCCACTACATAGAGAGGAGAGGTGTCACCGAAGGAACCCATACCACGGATGGTCACTTTAGGACCTTCGCCCGGCGTTCCCGAATTGATGATGTTAACACCCGGTACCTTTCCCTGCAATGCTGCCATCGGGGAGGAGGTAGGAACATTGATAAGTTCTTTCTCTTTGACAACGTCAATCGGGGCCGTCAGGTCTTTCGCCTTGGCCGAACCGTAACCGATAACAACAACTTCTTCCAGTAGTTGTGCATCTTCACGTAGCTTTACATTAATGACGGATTGTCCCGCAGCGCTTATTTCCTGCGGCAACATGCCCAAATAGTTGAATACGAGAGTTGCGTCTTCAGGGACGCCGTTCAGTACATAGTTACCGTCGAGGTCGGTAGCTGCTCCAATAGTAGAGCCTTTTACTACAACCGTGGCTCCAATAATCGGTTCGTTGTTCTGATCAACAACAGTTCCTTTAACTGTCTTTGTTCCTTGTGCCAAAACTGTCAGTGGCAATGAGAACAAAATCATGAATAGAAGAAATAAAGTTTGCCTTCTCATAAACTAAATTTAAGAGTTAATAATTCTGCCGGCAAAGGAAGTAATTACGGTAAGTAAGGCAAAAAAAATCACTACCACGATAATACGTTTAGGGTAAAAATGGGTACCGTTTTACTACGTTTTCGTGTTACTTGTTTCTAATAATCAGTTTATTATGATTGAATGATTTGTAGCCGCTTTATTTCAAGTCGATGAGAAAATCCACTAATCCCGTTCCGTCGGGGATATCCAGTTTCTTGCGCAAACGGTAGCGTGCTGCCTCTACTCCCCGGATAGTGAGGTTGGTCATTTGCGCAATGTCTTTCGTAGAAAGATTCAGGCGCAGCAGCGCACAAAAACGGAGGTCGGTAGCGGTAAGACTGGGATAACGTTCGCGCAAATTACGGAAGAATTTCTCATGAATCAGGTCGAAATTGTTCTGGAATACATCCCAAAATTCCTGTGTCTCGATGTTTTCGTTGATGAGCTTCAGCAGAGATTCGAGGTTCTTGCGTCCATATTGCCCTTTCACCAGGGACTCTTGTACGACAGTACGAAGTTTCTCCAGGACCTCGTTCTTGGCAAATACACCCAGTGCCATGCTGGCAAGGTCTTTACTCTTTGCCGACAACTCGGCTTCCAGCAATTGCTGTTGCTGCAGAGTTATCAGATGCTCCTGCTCGCGCATCTTGATGTTCTGCTGCACCTGCTCTGCCTCATACTCCTTCCGTTTCTTTTCCATGGCACGGTTGGCGCGCCACTTGGAGAAAAAGTAGACAAGCGCTGTGAGAACTATGAGATAGAGCGCAAAGGCATAATAGGAGAGGTAGAAAGGGCGGGCTATGGCAAAATGATATTCCACCTCACCGATTTTCTGTCCCAAATCATTATAGGCTTCTGCCTGGAATGTGTATTCTCCGTAATCCAGGCTACCGTAGCGGATTTCGGGCTCTTTCAGGTCCGATGTCAGCGCCATGCCTTGTCCTCCTTGCAGGACATAATGGAAATGTACGGACAATTTATTGTAATGCGGCAGGCTTACTGAGAACAGCAAATCCCGGTAATTGCTTTCCAGTTCGACATTTCCAGACAGAGGCAGGCGTTTCTCCTTTTTATCGGAAGAGGAAGCAGTGACCGAGCTCAGTGAGAGGGCGGACTCCAGAGTAGGACTGAGGCTGTCTGTGTTTTTGCTGTAACTGGCGATTCCGTTGTTCAGATTAAAATAGACAACGTCATTGTCGACGAACACATTGTTGTAGTTCTCTATGCATGGAGAATCAAACAGTTCGATGAGGATGCGCTGCTTCACGATGTACTCTCCTTCTGCGTACTCTACCAATACGTACTCATGTGAACCGGACAGCCAGAAGCGGTCGTTCGTGACGGATACCACAGAATGAGCATTCCTGATGTAAGGCAGAATGGCATTCAGCTTTTGGAAGGGGATAATCTGCCGGGTGATGTCGTCATAGGTATAGAAGCCGTTGGGACTGGAAAAGACGATACGTCCTCGCATTTTCATTACTTGGATAGGGCCGATGATATATTCCGAGCCTAAATGGGAGATGTGCCGTACGCTTTTTACAGCCGACAAGTCATCGCTCAAGACTATTTTATAGACTCCCTGATACATGTGTGAAGCCCAGATGACACCGCTTTGGTCCACCTCCAAGTGCATGACCGGTGCAATGAAGCCGTCTATGACATGCGAAAAGGTCCATTGCCCGTTCTTCTTTTTATAGATACGCAAATTGGCGTAGGATGATTCCAACAGTATCTCTTCGCCATAGAGGGTGCACTTTATCAGACACGTACTGCTGTTGGTATTGCTTATGACGGAAACATTCCCTTTTTCGCCTATTAATAAGGTATGGGCATTGTTGCCTGCAAAGAGTTGCCCGTCAATGTCCTTCACATACCAGTTCTGTCCTTCAGTATGGGGAAGCAGGCGCAGATTCTCGGTAACCTGGTGGTATTCGTACAAGCCCTGGTTGGTGGCCAGATAGAAACAGTCGCCCCGGTGGGCTATGTCGTACACCATGCCCAGTTTGGTTTCATGGTTGGCAGGAGTCAGCAGCATGACGGGTGAGTTGTGGTGGATGTATGCGATGCCGTCGTCCAATGCTGCCCATACGTTGTTATCTTTGTCACAGAACAAGCCCAGGACTGTGTTGTTGTCCAGACGGTTATCCAGATTGAAGTGCCAGAGGCAATGTCCTTTGCGGTCGATGGCGTATATGCCATTCAAGACTGTACCTATCATGAATATGGAATCATTGGTCATGACGGCGCGGTTCACCCGCTGTTTCTTCAGCTCTGCATCAATGTCTGTTTTCCAGGGGGTGATGTCACCGTTGTAGCGGAACAATCCGTTATTCTCTGTGACCATCAGGAAGCTGTCGTCCCCGTCGGGCAGTAATGCCACTACATTGTCATCGTTCACTTGGCTGCGGGGGAAGAGATGAAGGAAATCCTTGCCGTCGAATTCATAGAAGTCCTCATCAATCATCTGTGTGTAGATATGTCCGTTTTGGGTGTAGAAGTAGAGCGGCTGTTGCTGTCTGTTGCGGAAAGCGTGTACCATCTTCCCGTCGTAGGAGAACCAGGCGCTGAACGACTGGAAGTAGATGCGACCGTCCAGCTCTACAATGTTCCATATCTCGTTGTTCTCCATGGGGAAATTTTTCAGGAATTTGCTCAAAGAATGGTACCGGAGAGTGCCTGCCTCCGAATACTTGAAATAGCCGAATTCCTCGAATGCCCCCACATAGATACGGTCTTCTTTCACATACACCGAACGGACAATATGGTTCCCCGGCACTTTGTGGAGAGTCCAGCGATAACCGTCATATACCAGGAGCCCCTGGCTGTTGCCGAAATACATTTCGCCGTTGCTGCCTTGCGCACATGCCCAGTTCTGATAACCGGCTTCATAGTCTTTGGCAAGATAGTTGGTGACGGCGGGCATGAAGGAAGAAGCCCTGGCCTGGATGAAGAGGATGAACAATAGAAGGCACACTACCCAATACTTGAAAAGCATCGGTCTTATCGTATTTTGTTTCATTTTTTCAGGTTAATCGAAGTGTTTCTTGGAAGCAAAGATACAATAAGTATTCTAAATATTGTGTTTTGATGAGATAAAAAAGGTACTTGAAGCGGTTAGGGAGGATGTTTCTTAATGAATATCCTCCCCTCTTAGTTGTTTGTCTTTTGAAATTTATTATAGGGATTGTGCGGATGATAGGACTCGAACCTACACGCCTCACGGCACCAGATCCTAAGTCTGGCGCGGCTGCCAATTACGCCACATCCGCGGAATAATTCCGATTAGCGGGAGCAAAGATAGAAAGAATTTTCGTTTTGGCAAATTGTTTTGTAGATAAAGTCGTTTTAGAAAGTCACTTTCAGTATTTTTCTTGCTTCCTCAATGATGGTGTCCAAGTCATTGTTCTCATCTTCTTTGCTCATATCCACTTTCTTGTCCGGGTCGATGCCGAACTCGATATGCTGTTTTTGGGCATCGAGGTGCGGGCTGGCAGAAAAGCGTACCCCCCATCCGTTGGGCAGTTCCGAAGAGAATGGCAGGCCCGACCCGCCGCCGGTTTTGTCACCAACCAGGGTGACATTGGGAAAACAGCGCATGGAGTTGACAAAATCATTGGTTGCACTATAGGAATGACGGTTGGTCAGGACAATTACCTTTTTTTGCCAGCGGATACTGTTGGAAGGTTCCACATAAATGGGAGTCGGATCTGAAAAATCGCTATGGCCTTTGCCGGTCTTGTGCTGAATATATCCCGTCAGTACTTTTTCATTCGTGAAGCGTTGTGCCATTCGGGTGGCGTTTGTCAGGTTGCCGCCACCATTGTTGCGCACGTCGATAATCAGGCCGTTACAAGCGGAAAGGTATAACAGAATCTCATCCAGGTTGCCGTTTCCGATGCCGCTGGAGAAATCACCGTAATAGATATATCCTATGTTGTCCTCCAATATGGTATATTTGGCGCCTCCAGCAATGCGGTAGTCTCTTCCCAGGTACTTTTCAATGATACTTTCGTTGAAGTTACGAGGATAATCCAGATACCAGTCCCAGTAGCGCGCCATGTTGGAGGAAGAGTACAAGTTGACATGTCCGTCTTTTAACTCGGCAAGCATGTTACCTAATATTTCAAATAGACCGTCGTAGCTCATTCCCGGGGTAATGAGTGGCTGATACTTGTCATGGATGGCATCCCAGTCTATTTGCTTGTAGTCCAGGAAGCAGTACTGTTCGTCTATTATTTTCCACAAGGCTTCGAAATTGCCTTGTGGGGTATTGTCGAACTCTTCCTCACGAATACATCCGTTCAATAGGGGCAATAACGTGAGTAGGATACTCCAAATTATTAAAATATATCTTCTTTTCATGCACATTATCCTTATCATCTTATCGTTTATCACCTTGTCACTTTTTACTTTCTCTTGTTAGGAAACAGATAGAGTTCCTTTACGAACCCCACCATGAATACATGCGAGTAAGTATGTGTCTTTATTTCATTTACTTTGGACTGTTGTGCGTCCCATATGTAAGCGAAACGCATCCGGGCACGTCCCACCGGAAAGTCTGCGGTCAGCATTTGTCTCAGAGAGGGCTGGTTGTGCAGGGAGGTGAAGTTCACTACTCCGTCCCAATGTCCTAACGTAAATATCTCGTAGTAGGACTGTCCATAGTTGGGCATGAACATGATACCTGCCAAAGGAAGATTTACCTGATAGCGTAGTGTGATGGGACGGTTCTTGATGCGCAAGTCCCAAATAGCCATTCCAGATGCGGCAAGGTTGATATAGGCACGTGCTTGGGCGGGGTTGTTTCCGTTGCGCAGATTATAGACAAAGCCACCGTTGAAGTCGCCGACTCCTCCGGCAAGCAGTTTGAAATTGCCCGTGATTGGAAAATTATAATGCAGGCCGTAGTTCCAGTTGGCCAGTCCGGAGAATGTATTGTTATTGTCTACTTTGTTGTGTGTATATCCCAAGTCTGCCTGGAAGAAAGTTTGCAGAGACACGTTGCCGTCCATCAACCGTGTCATCCGCATGCTTTCGCGGGAGATACGGAAATCGATTCCCTTATACTCCTGAGGTGAAAGATAAGTGTCGAACACGTTGGTGAAGCCGACACCATACATGGTGGCACGGGTGATAATACGGTTACGGTTGGTGGAGTCAGCCCGTAGCTTCCGGTCGATGCTGCATTGTGCTTCTTGTGCTTTCAGTCCGACACTTCCCAAGAGCAGTCCGCATAGGATTATTATCTTGTATATGTACATATTAAATTATCAATTACAAATTAGTAATCGTTAGCCACTAATACTTCATTTCCGTCCTTCATCAAAAGAGTTTCATCTGTCCTGTCATCTCGTCCAGTATGTCCCCTTCGCTTTTACCGTGGTCGGGGTCCAGAATTTCCGGTTCTTCATCCGTTTCCTGCTCTTCGGTTTTCTGCGAGGGTTCAGGTTGGCGGGTAGGCTCTAATTCGTTGATGGTTTCTATAGTATAGGTGGTCAGGCGCTTACCTTTTGCTTTGAAGCCTTTCACGGCGATGAATTCGTCGGCTTCCACCACCATCGGCTCTCGGAAATTGTCGTGGTCGCCAAACACCACCTCTAAACGCGGGTAGCACTCGTCTGTCAGCAGAATGAGGCTGCTGTTCTTGTTTTCTCCCAAGTAGTTTTGCTTGCGGGCGGTTGCCTCGAAGCAGAAACGCTTGATGTAAGGATAGTTCTGCTGGTCGGCATCGTAGAGTACGGCGGTCCATACTTTGTTCGGATCGTATTTCTCCAATACGCGTATGCCATCGTCATAGTGATTGTTCAAGTCGAAGTTGGTGGCATAGAACTCTCCGCTGTTCTGTACGACAAGGATGGTGTCTTCGCTCTGGAATTCTCCGAGATATTCTCCGCGCCCGTCGTAGTTGAGACGTAGCACATCACGGTCGAACCAGACTTTCCGTCCACCCAGCGTGGAGCCTCCACGTTGTTTCAAGGCTATCTTGTGTACGGGGAGTTTCGTGAGTATATTTCCCATGGCCTGCCGTCCCTTGATATTGATGTTGCTGAAATCCTCCTCGAAGATAATACGGCGTACACGGGGATTGGGTTTCAGGGTTACCTTGATGATTTCAGCTTCTCCATTGGGATTGGCGGTGAAGTAGGTGATACGGGAGTCGGGAGTACCTTGCGTCACATCGTATTCGCGGTCACGCACCACGGAAGTGACGGCAAAACGCTTGATATAGCTTGTCCCCTCCTTGCCGTCACGGTAGCAGACATTGTAGATGGTACGTTTGTCGTTCTTCTTAAAAATGTTGGCATAAAGTATATTCTTGCCCACGAACTTCTTGTCGGCCACCGGTGTGATGATATATTTTCCATCGCGGAAGAAGATAATCACGTCATCTATGGGCGAGCAGTTGCCTATGAATTCGTCTTTCTTCAATCCAGTTCCGATGAAACCCTCTTCGCGGTTGATGTACAGCTTTTCGTTGGCTTCGATGACTTTGGTTGCTTCGATGGTGTCGAAGTTACGCAGTTCCGTGCGGCGGGGGAAGGCTTTGCCGTACTTGTCCTTCAACATACGGAACCAGTCGACGGTATATTCCACGATGTTTGCCAGATGGCAGTCTATCTCCTCTATGTCCTTTCGCATGCGTGCTATCAGTTCCTCTGCCTTGTCGGAGTTGAATTTGAGGATACGTGCCATCTTTATCTCCATCAGCCGGAGGATGTCTTCCTTGGTCACTTCGCGGATAAAAGTCGGGTAGTAGGGAGTCAGGCGCTCATCGATATGTTCGCAGGCGGCATCCATGTTTTTGGCTTGTTCAAACTCCTTATCCTTGTAAATACGTTCTTCAATGAATATCTTTTCGAGTGAAGCGAAATGCAGGCTTTCCAGTATCTCTCCCTTACGGATTTCCAGTTCCTGGCGTAGCAGTGCCAATGTGTTGTCGACTGATTTGCGCAATACATCACTCACGGTGAGGAAGTGGGGCTTTTGGTCGTCGATGACACAGCAGTTGGGAGAGATGCTCACTTCACAGTCGGTGAAGGCATAGAGGGCATCGATGGTCTTGTCGGATGATACACCCGGGGCTAGATGCACTAATATTTCCACACTGCCGGATGTTAGGTCCTCTACCTTACGTATCTTGATTTTTCCTTTTTCGCTGGCCTTTACGATGGAGTCGCATACACTGGCCACCGTTTTCCCGTAAGGAATTTCCTTAATGGCAAGTGTCTTGTTGTCTATCTTTTCTATTTTGGAGCGCACGCGTATCGCACCGCCACGTTCACCGTCGTTGTATTTGGATACATCGATACTGCCTCCCGTCTGGAAGTCGGGGTACAGCTTGAATTCTTCGTTGTGCAGATAGCTGATGGAAGCATCGCACAGCTCATTGAAGTTATGTGGTAATATTTTGGATGACAGGCCTACGGCAATACCTTCCACACCTTGTGCAAGCAGCAGTGGGAATTTTACCGGTAGTGTAACCGGTTCTTTGTTTCGCCCGTCATAAGAGAGTTTCCATTCGGTGGTCTTGGGGTTGAATACCACGTCCAGTGCGAACTTGGAGAGACGTGCTTCGATATAACGGGGGGCAGCGGCGCTGTCACCCGTCAGAATGTTACCCCAGTTTCCCTGGCAATCCACGAGCAAGTCCTTTTGTCCCAGTTGTACCAGAGCATCGCCGATAGAAGCATCACCGTGCGGATGGAACTGCATGGTATGTCCTACGATGTTCGCCACCTTGTTGTAGCGCCCGTCTTCCATGCGGCGCATGGAGTGGAGGATACGCCGCTGTACGGGTTTCAGACCATCCATGATATGGGGTACGGCACGTTCCAATATAACGTATGAGGCGTAGTCCAGAAACCAATTCTGGTACATGCCGCTCAGTTGGTGCTTTATATTGGCATCCTTTGCGTCCGCAGGTTTGTAATCCGAGTGTTCTTCGCTCCCGGCCGGGAGTTCCTTGTCCAAATCATCTTTCGGTGCTTCAAAATCTTCGCTCATATTTGTTCGGGAATTGTCTATTCTATGATATTACTGCTGTCTCTTATACACATCTCCGAGCCC
>ENA-OZSI01000022-OZSI01000022.1-human-gut-metagenome-genome-assembly--contig:-NODE-22-length-32276-cov-5.720865_pt1 | contig 32276 bp, 19 predicted proteins | sample MGYA00244125_ERZ653972 | MGnify/ENA primary metagenome ERZ653972 (study PRJEB26926, sample SAMN06164401) | human gut metagenome | biome: ENVO:00009003; feature: ENVO:2100002; material: ENVO:00002003... | reverse complement strand
CGAGATGTCTTAGGGTCTCGTGGGCTCGGAGATGTGTATAAGAGACAGATGAAAAACAAGGAAAGAATGTGTTTCGGTATAATTATCGGCACTCGTGCTTATTTTAATTCAGAATTGGCTAAAGATGTTCGCAAACAATTGTTGAAAACACTTGCCGACGAAGGCTATGATTATGTGATCTTACCTGAAGACGCTACTCCTACCGGCAGTAGCAGTATTGAAACCCGCGAAGACGGATTGAAGTGTGCGGAACTGTTCCGACAGAATCGTGACCGCATTGACGGTATCATAGTTTCCCTGCCCAACTTTGGCTTTGAGATTGGAATCATCAATGCTATCAGCGTGGCCGATTTGAATGTCCCCGTTTTGGTACAGGCTTGTGACGACGAGAACGACAAGGTGGATCTGGACAGCCGCCGTGATGCTTTTTGCGGTAAGATTTCTGTTTGTAACAATCTGTATCAATATGGCATACCTTTTACAGATACCACGCTACACACCTATTCTATATACTCCGAATTACTGGCCAAGGATATCAATAAGTTTGCTGGTATCTGTCGTGTAGTCAATGGCTTGCGCCATGCACGTATCGGTGCTATCGGTGCTCGTCCGGCTGGTTTCCAGACTGTACGTGCAAGTGAGAAACTGTTACAGAAGAGTGGCATTACAGTCGTTCCGGTCGACCTTTCTGAAATACTCGGTGCTGCCCGTAAGATTGAGGATACGGATGCGGAGTTGCTGAAGAAGCTTGAAGAAATTAAGTGCTATGCGGCAGTTCCCAAGGAATATAGTGACAAGCTGGTGCTTCAGGCAAAATTCGGTGTGGCTGTAGAACGTTGGATCGAAGCCAATCAGATTGATGCTGTTGCTGTTCAGTGTTGGGACTCTTTGGAACAAAATTATGGTTGTGCAGCATGTGTGACAATGAGTATGCTGGGTGAAAAATTACTTCCTGCCGCTTGTGAGGTAGATATTGCCGGCGCTGTGTCCATGTATGCTTTGACATTGGCAGCGCAAGGTCAATCGGCATTGCTTGACTGGAATAACAATTTTGCAGAAGACCGGAACAAATGTGTATGTACCCATTGCGGTAACTTCCCGAAATCGTTTGTCAGAAATGACTTGAAGCTTGGTACACTGGGCGTTTTGGGACGTACGCTGGGCAAGGTCAATACATTCGGTGCCGTATATGGTAAAGTGACCAAAGGTGATTTCACATTCTTCCGTATTTCCACAGATGATACAAAAGGCGCTATCAAGGCTTATTTGGGTACTGGTGAAATCACGGATGACCCGTATGGAATGGATGGATGCATAGCTGTCACCAAGGTGAATAACTTGCAGACTCTGATGAAGTATATTTGTAAAAATGGTTTTGAACATCATGTGGCTATGGTTCGCAATGATGTGAAGGAAATTCTGAACGAAGCCATCGAGGACTATTTGGGCTGGAATCTATATGTGCATGAATGAAAAGTAAACACACGGTAAACAACAGAAGATAAATTATGATACTTGTTGACAACTATATTTTGGCCATTCTGTGTTGTGTCTATTGCTGCCTCTGTTGGGGCTCTTGGGCGAATACGCAGAAGATGGTGACCTCGAAAAGCTGGAGTTTCGAGCTTTTCTATTGGGACTTGGCTTTCGGTTTGTTTTTCACGGCTCTGTTGGGGGCTCTGACATTGGGAAGCTTGGGAAGTGAAGGCCGTACTTTCTTTGAGGACTTGGCGGCAATGGACTGGAACAGTATGAAGTATGCACTGTTGGGTGGTATTGTCTGGAATTTCGGTAATATCTTTCTGACGGCAGCCATCGCTGTGGCCGGTATGTCGATAGGGTTTCCCATTGGCGGAGGCTTAGCCTGGATAGGCGGTATAATTTTTAATTATCTGCTGATAACTTTGGCCGGTGAAGTATACCCCGGAAACCAGGCATTGCTTTGGATAGGGGTAGTTGTTATCATTGTAGCCATCTGCATTTGCGGGAAGGCTTATGGAAAGATGTCGGCGAGTCAGGCATCCACCCCTAAAAAAGGTATCTTATTGGCTATTGTGGCAGGATTGGCCATCATGTTTTTCTATGGATTGGTTGTAAAATCACTCGATCCCCAGTATGTTGCGGGTGGTACGGGAACACTGACTCCCTATACCGGCGTATTTTGCTTTGCCGCCGGTGTCCTTATCACTACTCCCATTTTCAATACGTTTGCCATGAGTCATCCGGCTCAAGGAAACAAGGTCACAATGAAGGACTATCTGAAAGGTGATACCCGTACACACCTGATCGGTATGTTGGGCGGCTTTATCTGGATGAGCGGTATGGTGGTCAGCTTTATGGGAGCCGGATCAGCCAATCCGGCCATAGCCTATGCGCTGAGCAATGCCGCACCGGTGGTAGCCATGATTTGGGGATTCTTTGTATGGAAAGAGTTCAAAGGAGCTCCCAAAGGAACTGTACCTATGATTGCGACTATGTTTGTACTCTTTGTTGTGGGGCTGGTACTGATTACGCTTTCAAACTGATATTTTAATTCATTGTTAACCCAAAATAATAATAAATGAAAACGATTGTAAGACAAATTAAACAGAAAAGGTTAATGGTCTTGGTGCTGTTCCTTTTGGTAGGTATGACATCTGTTTTTGCACAGAAACATGTAAGTGTATCTGGCAGAATCACCGATGAACTTAATGAACCGATGATTGGTGTAAGTGTATTGGAAAAAGGAACGACAAATGGTGTTATAACTGATTTGGATGGCAATTATACCTTATCAGCGAGCGAGGGTTCCACTATTGTCTTTTCGTATATCGGGTATGTGACCCAGGAAAAGAAAGCCGTTGCAGGTACTATGAATATTATACTGAAGGAAGATAGCAAGACTTTGGATGAAGTGGTTGTTGTAGGATATGGTGTACAGAAGAAAAGTTCCGTAACAGGGGCGATTTCTTCCGTAAAAGCAGAAGATTTTGAAAATCGTACCATAACCAATGCTGAGCAGGCCCTGCAGGGTAAAACAGCCGGTGTGCAAATTATTTCTGCATCTGCGGCTCCTGGTTCGAATCCCGCCATTCGTATCCGTGGATATAGCAGTAATGCCAGTTCAGATCCTTTGTATGTGGTCGATGGTTTGCGTACGAAAGACATCAGTAACCTCGATCCGAATGATATTGAGAGTATGGAGGTGTTGAAGGATGCTGCTTCTGCTGCTATCTATGGTGCCCAGGCCGGTAATGGTGTTGTCTTGATTACCACCCGGAAGGCAAAAAAGGAGTTCGTCGTATTTCTTATGATTTCCAGTTGTCCTCCCAGTCTTTAGGTCGTACTCCTGATATTCTGAATGCTCAGGAATATGTCAATTATATGACTGAAGGTAATCTTATTCCCAGAGAAACAATAGATAGGTATTGGGATGGAAAGACAAATACCGATTGGATAGAAGAGACATTTGAATCATCCATGATGCAGCGTCACAATGTCAATTTCCAAGGTGCCAATGATAATGGCTCATTATTCGCCTCACTCTCTTATTTAAGTAATAATGGTCCCATTGTTGGCAATAAGGATGTTTTTGACCGCATTACCGGCACTGTCAATGCAGATTATAAAATAAAGGATTGGTTGAAGTTCACGACAAACAATTCATTTTCCCGTTATCATGTACAGTCTGTAAGCGAAGGTTCGGCAACCGGTTCTCTGATGCTGTCTGCCATTCAGCTTGACCCTCTGACGCCGGTCACCTATGCACCGGACAAACTGCCCGACACTATGATTAACTATATGAATCAGGGACATACTCTGCTTCAGAATGCCAATGGTGATTATTATTCCATTTCCCCTTATGGCGACTCCAATAATATCAATCCGTATATCATGCGTGACCGTGGCACAACGAAAAGGGATGGTTTTGTATTCAGCGGTTCCACTTATCTGGATTTTACTCCGATCAAAGAGTTGGTCATCACTTCACGTTTGGGATACCGTTATACTTACAGCAATTCCTACGGCTATGTTATGCCTAACATTACTTGCTCTGACCTTTATCAGGACTATGTATCGGTAAGTGCGACAAGCTCCAACACCACGTACTGGCAATGGGAAAACTTTGCCAACTATACCAAGACATTTGCAGATAAGCACAATGTAAACGTGATGCTTGGTATGTCCTATTCTTCCAATACTTCCTTTGGAGTGACGGGAGGAATCAATGGTAGCCGTTCCGGCGACAAGGTTGATTTGGGTATTACCAAGTTGGATCCCAATTATGCCTATTTTGCTTTTCGGACCGGTACTGCCACTCGTACGGTAAGTGGTGGAGAGAAGCGGAGGTATGCCAATCTTTCTTACTTTGGCCGGGCATCTTATGACTATGCAGGCAAGTATTTTGCCCAATTCACCCTTCGTGCGGATGCAGCCGACTTGTCTATCCTTCCTTTGCAGAAACGTTGGGGCTATTTCCCGGCTGTGTCTGTCGGCTGGGTACTTTCCAACGAGAAATTTATGGAAAACCTCAAGTCAATCTCTCATTTGAAGTTGCGTGCAAGCTGGGGACAGAATGGTAGTATCGCCGGTTTGGCAGACTATATGTATGATGCTACGATTTTGTCTGGAATCAATTATCCGATGTCAGGTGATGTGTCTTATGAAACAGGTTCGTTGCCATCTGCAACCGGTAACTATGATTTGAAGTGGGAAACTTCCGAACAGATAGACTTGGGTATCGACCTCCGGATGCTGAATGACCGTTTGAGCTTCGGATTTGACTATTATGAGAAGAAAACCAAAGACTTGATTGTAACCGGTATTACTCCTTCTTTGATTGTGGGTAACACTACTTCACCTATGAATGCGGGAAATGTCAAGAACAGCGGATTTGAGTTTGAACTCTCATGGCGTGATCATATCAAAGATTTCAGTTATAGTGTAAAAGCTAACATCGCTACTTTGAAGAATAAAGTAACTTATCTTCATGAAACATTGGAGCGTATTGCCAGTACAACAAGTGCAGGTATCGGCACTATGAATTATTTTGAAGAAGGACATCCCATTTGGTACATGCGCGGTTATGAGTGCACGGGTATTGATCCGCAAACGGGTGACCCAATGTTCAAAGACAAGAATGATGATGACATTATTGGAGATGCCGACCAGACAGAGATCGGTTCTGCCATTCCCGACTTTACTTATGGTATTACTTTGACAGCTGCCTGGAAAGGCCTTGACCTGACAATCTTTGGTTCCGGTTCTCATGGCAATGATGTGTTTGCCGGCTATAACCGTACTTCCCGTATGAAAGCGAATACCTTGAAGGAATTCTATGACGGACGGTGGATTGCTGTGGGAGACAATGCAAAATATGCCCGTTCCAATCCCAGCAATTATGATAAGTATTTAAAGAGCTCCAAATTTGTATTCGACGGCTCATATTTTAAAATCAAGCAGATACAGTTGGGCTATAACCTGCCTAAGAATTTGTTGAAGCAGGTGGGTTTGAGTAACCTTCGTTTGTATTGTTCTTTAGACGACTTCTTCACATTTACCAAATATCCCGGATTTGATCCTGAATTTACGAGTACAGGCAATGCGATGGGTTTGGATATGGGCTCTTATCCGTCCAGCAAGAAAGTCGTGCTCGGTCTTAACGTAGTATTTTAATCTTTAATTCAATACGAAATATGAAAGCAAAATATATTTTATCAAGTCTGTTACTTGCCGGCTGCACTTTCTTTTCCTCTTGTGAGGACAATCTGGATATTTCGCAGCATGGGGTAAGCACTTTCGAAAATTTCTATAAAACGGATGCCGATGCGGAAGAAGCCATTATAGCCTGCTATAGCAATTGGAAGGACACCTATGAGCCTGCGTTCTGGCTGAAGAATCTTCTTTCTGACGATTGCTATTCGGCAGGGGAAAGCTGGACGGCTGCCAGTGCGCAGTTGCTGTCGACCTATACGTTCGACTCTGATTTTTCCCATATTAAAACGTTGTATACGAATCTTTATAAAGTGATTTATGCCGCCAACATTGTTTTGCAGTATGTAGGCGATGATTCTGAGGTTAAGCTTCGTGCACGTGCAGAGGCAAAGGTTTTCCGTGCGATGTCCTACATCGAATTGATCAGTCTTTGGGGAACTCCGCCGTTGGTGGACCATCCGTTGAAAGCAAACGAATATTCCCAGGCAAATGGTAATACAGAGGCGCTTTGGGCATTGGTGAACCAAGATTTGACCGAAGCTGTCAACAGTGGCAATTTGGAGGAAAAGACAAGCTTGGACAACTTTACCTATCGTATCACCAAACAATTTGCACAAGCCTTGTTGGGCAAGGCATACGTATTCCAGAAGAATTATGGTGCTGCTGTTACAGTTTTGGATGAGGTAATCAATAGCGGGAAGTACGACCTTTACAGTGATTATGAGAATATCCAGACTACCAAAGGCGAGGCGAATTGTGAAAGTCTGTTTGAAAGTAATTATGTTTACGACGCCAACAATGTTACCGGCATTATGAGTAACATGATTTGGGTATATGTGCATTGGCGTGGAGACATGCTTGCATTCAATGAGCCTACTCAAATCTATTCTCATGGAGGCTGGGGATTTTTTAATCCGACGAAGGAAAGCTACGATGCGTTTGTCGAAATGGGAGATACTTATCGGTTGAATGCCTCTATCAAGACATACCGGCAAATGGAGGATATGGGTATCTCATTGAGCAATGCCATAGCTTATATGCCGGACAATGCCGGTTACTTCAGCTGGAAATACCGTGTTTATGAAGCAGATGTCATCAACTATTGGTGGTTGCGTTGTCCTAACAATACCCGTGCCATGCGTTATGCCGAGGTTCTGCTGCTTGCTGCTGAAGCGAGTCTTCAGTCCGGAAATGCAAGTAAGGCTGCCGGATATGTGAATAAAGTGCGTGACCGTGCCCAGTTGCCTGCATTGGGCAACGTTTCTATGGATGATATCAAGAAGGAGAAGCGTCTGGAGCTTTGGATGGAAGGCTGCCGTTACCAGGATTTGATTCGGTGGGGTGATGCTGCTACGGTACTTGCCAAGAGAGGGCAGGAAAGACCGGCTCTTTACAAAGACGGCCGTGTAAGCTGGGATGAGCAGAAAAATGCTTCTGCCGGCTTCAAGAGTGGTAAGCATGAACTGCTTCCGTTCCCTGCCACTGAAATGAATGTCAATAAGAATATGACCCAGAACCCGGGTTGGTAATTAATCAATAAAACTTAGTTTATGAATAAATTAAAATGCTTATTCCTATCAGGCCTTATGGCTGTGATGCCGGTTTGCATGAGCGGACAGCAGACGCCCGGTGAAAAATCGTCAAAACCGCGTGTCATCATTACTTGTGACCCGGAACTTGATGACCTGAACTCTTTGATACGTTTCCTGCTTTTCAGTACGGATTTCCGTGTGGAAGGCTTGATTTATGCCAGCAGCCAGTTCCATTGGAAAGGTGACGGGCACGGCACGAAGTGGTATGTGCCGGGACGTGAATATTCCCGTAATGGCATAGACTACGGACCGATGGAAAGTTGGCGTTGGGATCCGGATGAACGTTTCATTGACGATGCTGTGGAAGCTTATGAGAAAGTATATCCCAATCTGAAAGTGCACGACTCGTCTTATCCGACTCCCGAATACCTGAAGTCTAAAGTGCGTATCGGTAATATCGAGTTCGACGGTGATATTTCCAAGGACACTCCGGGGTCGGAGCTGATTAAAGCTGTATTGCTCGATGATTGTACGGATCCGGTATTCATCAATGCTTGGGGAGGTGGCAGCACCATCGCCCGTGCCTTGAAGTCCATTCAGGATATTTATGAGCATACCGATGCCTGGAAAGGCATCCGTGAGAAGATAATAGGAAAAGTGGTCCTTTCCCTTTCGGGTGATCAGGATGATACGTATGCACGGTATATCCGACCTTTCTGGCCGGAACTCAGACAAATGGAGATGGGGGGGCATGACAGTCGGCCTGGCTTATAATGCACAGTTAAGAGCCTCCAAGGAAAATCAGATTTTCTACTCTCCGGAATGGATGCAGGAGAACATCCGCAGTAAAGGTCCTTTCGGCGAGATGTATCGGGTCTGGGGAGACGGTAAGCAGATGGTGAAAGGTGATAAGTTCGATTTCTTCGGTTTGTCGGGTTATACGGTTGATGAATTGAAAAAGCAAGGCTATGTGGTTTGGACCGGAATCCAGCCGAAAGGGTCCTATCTGGCTGAAGGCGACACTTACTGTTTCCTGAATTTGATAGGTAACGGCCTGCGTGGTCACGAAGACCCCACTTATGGGGGATGGTGCGGTGGAAGAACCGTCCTTCCCGATTCGGTGAAGAATCTTCCGCGCATGGAACAGATAAAGTATAGAGCCGAGCACTATCCTTTGCCCGACTTCACTGCTCCGGTAATGAATGGATTGGCTGCCCGTTTTAAATGGTCGGTCACTCCAAACTATGCCGACGCAAATCATGAACCGGTGATAAAAGGGGCGCTTGCCATGAGTGCCAAGCCGGGTGAGAAGCTGAAACTTAAATACACTGTAACCGATCCGGATAAGGATGCCCTTACCATTAAATGGTGGCAATATGTGTCAGCCGGTACATATCGGGGCAAAGTAGCGGTAGATGACCCTGCTTCTGCAAATACAACTTTTACTGTTCCGGCTGATGCCAACCCCGGTGATACCATCCACTTGATTTTGGAAGCTACGGATAACGGTACGCCACAGATGAACCGCTATCATCGTCTGATTATTACAGTGGCAGAATGAACTTGAATCAATGAACTTTAATTTGAAGAACTGAAATGAAAAAGATTATATTGGCCGCATTTATGGCAGCCTGTGGACTGCAAATGTCTGCCCAGCAGAATTTGTTTGTAGCGCAAGACCTCGAGTCTGCAATTGTGAACAAAGATAACACAGTGACTTTTAACTTTAAGGCTCCTGATGCCCAAAAGGTGCAGATTGCCGGTGACTTTGCCGAAAAGGCGGAGGGACAACACATTGGAGGTATGGTGGGAGCAGGTTTGATAGACATGACAAAGAATTCAGAAGGAATTTGGACCTATACTACCAAGCCGTTGGATTCAGAACTTTATAGCTATGAATTCATGGTAGATGGTGTGCCGACTATAGACCCTAACAATGTTTATGTCTATCGTGACTTTGCTACCACAAGCAATGTGTTTATTGTAGGGAATGGTAAGGCAGATTTATATAAGGTAAATAAAGTTCCTCATGGAACATTGGCCCATCGTTGGTATCACTCTGATGGTATGAAAATGGATCGCCGTATCAATATCTACACGCCGGCAGGTTATGAACAATCCGGTGATAGGAAGTATCCGGTACTCTATTTATTGCATGGTATGGGAGGGGATGAAGATGAGTGGACAACTTTTGGACGTGCTGCACAGATTCTCGATAATTTGATTGCACAAGGCAAGGCTGAACCGATGATTGTTGTGATGCCCAATGGGCATGCTGCCATGGAGGCTGCACCTGGTGAGAGTAGTCTGGGATACTATAAACCTTACCATATGAAGAATGGAACCATGGACGGTGCTTTTGAAGCCTATTTCCCTGAGATTATCACGTTTGTAGAAAGTAATTATCGTGTACAAGCGGACAAAGCTCATCGTGCTATTGCGGGGCTTTCAATGGGTGGTTTTCATTCTGCCAATATTTCTTTGAACTATCCTGATATGTTCGACTATGTAGGTTTATTCTCTGCGGCCCTTAATGTCCAGAGTGCAGGTCAGAAAAATAGTCCGGTTTATCAGGATATGGATAAAAAGTTAGCTGTTCAGTTTGATAAGGCTCCCAAACTTTACTGGTTGGGTATCGGTAAAGACGATTTTCTTTATAGAAACAATGCAGCTTATCGCGCTGATTTGGATAAAAAAGGATATAAATATGAGTTTATGGAAACTCCTGGTGGACATGTATGGACCTGCTGGCGTATTTATCTCTCTGTATTTGCTCCCAAGTTGTTTAAATAAATCTGACTAGGCTATGAAAAAACAACTGTTTTATTTGCTGTTGGCTGCAGGCGTGTTGAGCGCTTGTGGCCCTGCGGCTCCTCAATTGGGTAAAGATTCTGTTGAGGATGTTATTGGTGCCATGACTTTGGAAGAAAAGGCACATTTGGTTATCGGTACCGGAATGGTGGGTACTTCGGGTGACAGTACGGTGATTGGCACTACAAAGAAGTTGGTTCCCGGTGCAGCAGGTACTACTTATCCGATACCCCGTTTGGGAATTCCTGCCATTGTGTTGGCTGATGGACCTGCAGGTTTACGTATAGATCCTATCCGCGAAGGGGATTCTGCTACTTATTATTGTACACATTTTCCTATCGGTACGTTACTTGCTTCTACTTGGAATCAGGATTTGGTAGAGGAAGTTGGAAAATCAATTGGTAATGAAGTGTTGGAATATGGTGCGGATGTTTTACTGGCTCCTGCTTTGAATATCCATCGGAATCCTTTGTGCGGGCGTAATTTTGAATATTATTCCGAAGACCCGTTGGTGTCTGGCAAGATAGCTGCTGCATATGTTAGAGGGATACAGAGCAACGGAGTGGGAACTTCCATCAAACATTTTGCTGTTAACAACCAGGAAACCAATCGGAATGCTAATGATGCTCGTATCACTCCTCGTGCCTTACGGGAAATCTATTTGAAGGGGTTCGAAATTGCAGTGAAGGAATCGGCACCATGGACAGTAATGTCCTCTTACAATCATATTAATGGCACCTATGCTTCTGAGAATACAGACTTGCTGTCCACTTTATTGCGTGATGAGTGGAATTTCGAGGGTATGGTGGTAACTGACTGGTTTGGAGGGAAGGATGCCGTGGCTCAGATGATAGCAGGTAATGATATGCTCCAACCGGGAAGGGCTAACCAGTATGATATGATTATCGAAGGGGTGAAATCCGGAAAATTGGATGAATCCATACTGAATCGTAATGTGAAGCGTGTTCTTGAACTTATTCTCCAAACTCCTCATTTTAAAGAATACAAATATTCCAATAAACCTGATTTGAAGGCGCACGCAGCAGTTACCCGCCAGTCAGCGACTGAAGGAATGGTTTTGTTGAAGAATAATAACGAAACCTTGCCATTTGAAAGGAAGGTCAGAAATATAGCTCTTTTCGGGTGTACTTCCTATGATTTCATAGCAGGAGGTACCGGCTCAGGTAATGTGAATCGTGCCTATACAGTCTCATTATTGGATGGTTTGAAGAATGCTGGATACCAGATAGATGAAGCATTGAAGGCCGATTATGAACAGTATATTGAGGCCGAGAATAAGAAAAATACTCCTGACTCGTCTCAGCCTTTCTCCAGATTTATGCCGGTACCTCGCCCGACAGAACTTATCCCTACTACAAAGGTGTTGTCAGAACAAGTTGCTAAAGCGGATGTTGCATTGGTTACGCTGGGACGTACTTCCGGTGAATTTGTAGACCGTAATGTCAGTGATTTTGAACTGAGTGAGGAAGAATTGCAACTGCTGAAGTCCGTCAGCCAAGCTTTCCATGCTGCTGGGAAGAAAGTGGTGGTGGTATTGAATATCGGAGGTGTAATTGAAACAGCTTCTTGGAAAAAACTACCGGATGCTATTTTGCTGGCTTGGCAGGCAGGACAGGAGGGTGGAAATAGTGTGACGGATGTGTTGAGCGGTAAGGTATCTCCATCGGGTAAGTTGACAATGACTTTCCCGAACAAGTTGATGGACGTTGCTTCTTCGACCAATTTTCCTATGGATGCTAGGGCTAATACAGATGTGAGGAATAAGGAGGACAAAAGCTCTTCAGTGAAGAATGTAGACTATACGGATTATGAAGAAGATATTTTTGTCGGTTATCGCTATTTCGATAGTTTCGGAAAGCAAGTGTCTTATCCTTTCGGCTATGGTCTTTCGTATACAACATTCGAGTATGTCAATCCGTCTGTCAAAGTTGATAATGGTATATATTCTGTTTCTATTGATGTGAAGAATGTTGGTAAGTTTGCAGGGAAAGAGGTTGTTCAGCTTTATGTCTCCGCTCCCAATAGGTTTCAGATGAACAAACCGGAAAAAGAACTTAAAGCTTTTACCAAAACTAAGGAATTGAGGCCAGGTGAGACTGTTACTGCCACTTTGAAACTGAACACTACGGATTTGGCTTCTTATGATGAAGCTTCTTCTTCATGGGTAGTGGATGCTGGAAATTATAAGTTTTTGATTGGAACCTCTTCCAAGGATATTAAGGCTGTACTTGATGTTGATGTGGTATCAGTTGTGGAAAAAACAAATGACATATTGAAACCACAAGAGACTGTTAATACGATAAAACGCTGAAGGTGAGTATAATATTATTCTTGGTTGTGATTAGGTTGATTTGTAGTGCTTAGGTAAATTAATTGTAATTGGGTAAAATTGGGAAAGAAGCTGCCTCGGAGTTATGAGGTAGCTTCTTCTTTTATTTGGTAATAAGATAAATTAATACCCTCCGTGTCCTACTTACGATATAAATCCCTATCTTTGTGGCGCTTTTTAGCTGAAAATAAGATTCAAATTAATTTAGATACAACAGAAAATGGCACAAGAAGACGTTTTTAAGAAACTCGTATCACACTGTAAGGAATATGGTTTTGTGTTCCCTTCCAGCGAGATTTATGATGGACTGGGAGCTGTGTATGACTATGGTCAGATGGGTGTGGAACTGAAAAATAACATCAAGCAATACTGGTGGCAGAGTATGGTGCTGCTGCACGAAAATATTGTCGGTATCGACTCAGCAATCTTTATGCACCCCACCATCTGGAAAGCCAGCGGACACGTAGATGCTTTCAATGACCCTTTGATTGACAACCGCGATTCCAAGAAACGTTATCGTGCCGATGTGTTGATAGAGGACCAGCTTGCTAAGTACGATGACAAGATAAACAAAGAAGTGGCCAAAGCTGCCAAGCGTTTTGGTGAGGCTTTCGATGAGGCTCAGTTCCGCAGTACCAACGGTCGTGTGCTGGAACACCAGGCCAAACGTGATGCCTTGCATGAACGTTTTTCCAAGGCTTTGAACGATAATAATCTGGACGAACTCCGTCAGATTATCCTTGACGAAGAAATCGTTTGCCCTATCAGTGGCACAAAGAACTGGACAGAGGTACGCCAGTTCAATCTGATGTTCTCAACTGAAATGGGCTCTACCGCCGATGGTGCCATGAAGATATACCTTCGCCCGGAAACGGCACAAGGTATCTTCGTAAATTACCTTAATGTACAGAAAACCGGTCGCATGAAGATTCCTTTCGGTATCGCCCAGATTGGTAAGGCTTTCCGTAACGAAATTGTAGCCCGCCAGTTCATCTTCCGTATGCGCGAGTTCGAGCAGATGGAAATGCAGTTCTTTGTGAAGCCGGGTACAGAGCTTGACTGGTTCAAGAGTTGGAAGGCTACTCGCCTGAAATGGCACAAGGCGCTGGGCTTCGGTGATGACCATTACCGTTATCACGACCACGACAAACTGGCCCACTACGCTAATGCTGCTACAGACATCGAGTTCTTGATGCCTTTCGGTTTCAAGGAAGTAGAGGGTATTCACAGCCGTACAAATTTCGACTTGTCCCAGCATGAGAAGTTCTCCGGCAAGAACATCAAGTATTTCGATCCGGAAACCAACGAAAGCTATACCCCGTATGTCATCGAGACTAGTATCGGTGTAGACCGCATGTTCCTCAGCATCATGTCTGCTTCCTACTGTGAAGAGACGTTGGATAGCGGTGAATCCCGTGTTGTCTTGAAGTTGCCTGCTGCACTGGCACCGGTGAAACTGGCCGTAATGCCGTTGGTAAAGAAAGATGGTCTGCCCGAAAAAGCGCGCGAAATCATTGACAATCTGAAGTTCCACTTCCATTGTCAGTATGATGAGAAAGATTCTATTGGTAAGCGTTACCGCCGCCAGGATGCCATTGGTACTCCGTACTGTGTCACCGTGGATCATCAGACTTTGGAAGATAACTGTGTGACACTGCGTAATCGTGACACCATGCAGCAAGAGCGCGTGGCTATCTCTGAACTGAATAATATTATTGCAGACCGTGTAAGCATCACATCGTTGCTGAAAACCTTGCAATAAAGCGGTTATGGAATAGACCGGTGCGTGAACAAACTGAAATAGTAAATAGTAAAATAGTAAAATAGTAAATGAAAAAGTCCCTTTTGTTTTTGCCTTTCTTGCTGTTGCTGGTGGGTGCTTTTATCTCTTGTGAAGAAGTGGAAGAGGCTGGAAAGTATGATAATTGGAGAGAACGCGGCGAGGCTTTTGTTGACTCGATAAAAAGGCTGACTGGCGAGAATTATGTCGCCACAGCAGAGCAGGCCGATGCTATGGAACTCGGGAAACTGTATGCCATACAGACGACTGCAAGCACTTCTGAAGGTGCTCAGTATGTCTATTGCAAGAAGCTTGTGAAGAATGAGACGGGTGAACGCCCGTTGTATACGGGTTATCATTCAAAGGTGAATGCTTATTATTATGGGACTTATGTGAATGGCGAAGAATTCGACGGTTGCTTTGACGGTTATAGTGCTATTGACCGCGATATACCTATTCCTCCGGTAAAAGAACCTACGGTTTTTGATTCATTCGTGGATTTTGAAGTTTCGGGTGTCGTTGCCGGTTGGGCAGCTGCCTTGCAGCTTATGCGGATGGGTGAGCGGTGGATGTTGTATATCCCTTATCAAAGCGGATATGGTATAAATGATTATACTGCTCCTTATTCTACAAATACAATCCCCGGAGGCTCTCTGTTGACGTTTGACTTGCAACTGGTTAGCTTTGCCGAATGAGATAAAAGAGGGTGTGTGCCGAAACGCCCCGAATATAAGAATTCCCCCTGCTATAGATGTCTATGGCAGGGGGAATCTAGTTAATGGAGAGATGTCTTCTTTAGCCTGTTGGTAGTGTGGCAGACGTTCGGAGACTGGTTCGTTTTATATTTTCTTCTTAATGGCCTTTACCCAGATTTTGTATCCATCCTCATTCAAATGCAGTCCGTCGCCGGTCAACTCACTGCGTAGTACATTTGTTCCCTTCTCTGTAAATAGTGGAAAAAGATTGATATAGGCAATGCCTTCCTCTTTGGCAAACGCCTCCAGACGGGAGTTGATTTCAGGAACCATATCTGTCTTTCCAGTCAGTTTTTTGTATCGGCCGAAACTTTCATTGAAAGGGAGTAGGCTTTGTAGGTAGAGTTTTGTGTCGGGAGATTCTTTCCGGATGCGTTCCACCGTCATGCGAATCATGTCTACAATACTGTCTGGTGCCAAGTCATGGGAAATGTCATTGACTCCGATAAGCAGGAACAGCTTGGCGGGATGTCCGGGAAGTATCTGATGCAGGCGGTCATAGATACCCATCACTTCATCACCGATGATGCCGCGATTACGTACATTCTTCTTACCAAGACGGGCAGACCAGTCACCGCCACCTTCAGTCAGGCTATTGCCAAGCATGACGATGTCCTTGCTTGTAATGGCAGGCTCATCCATAAACTGTAGGAAACGTTTGTAGTAATGGTCTGTATAAATACGCGGAATGGGGTAGATGGAAGCCGCCACAGCGTTGGCAACCAATGAACGCAGGCGAACTACGCTGTGTCCGTCTTCCGGATGTACGGCGTTGATAAGGAGTATGACGGAAGTGTCATTGTCCGGATCGATAATGATGGAGGTACCCGTGTAGCCGGTATGCCCATAGGTATTAGGACCAAACAAATCTCCATTGTTGGAGGCATAGGCTGTAAAATTATCCCAACCGAGAGTGCGTCCCAGACTGGCGGTAGTGCGTGGCACAGTACGCATGGCTTTTACACCCAGCGGACTCAGGATGCGGCGTCCGTTCCATTCACCTCCGTTTTGCAGGGCTGCGCAGAGTATGGCAATATCATCAGCACAAGAGAATACTCCTGCATTACCGCTGATACCTCCGTTCATGACACGTGCCAGCGGGTCATGAACTTGTCCGCAGAGAACTTGTCCATTAGGTTGCTTTTCAGTGGGGGCAATGTTATTCAATTGAGAATTGCGAATTGAAAATTGAGAATTGGCTACGTTGTTTTCCTTGTGTCCTTGTTTTCTCGTTCCTTTGTCAACTATCGTAATCCAGTTACCATCCTTATCACGTTGGCAAGGCAGATAGTCGGTATGCTCCATGCCGAGTACATCAAATAGGTTTTCACGTGCAAAGTCACGCAGGCTCTGTCCGCTTATAGTCTCGATAATGTGCTGCAAAGTGATGAAGTTGAGGCAACTGTATTGAAAATCAGTCTGCGGCTTGAAGTCGCGTTTACAAGTAGCAATATATTCCATAAGCCCATCAGGATTGGGAGAACCGTACTGCTTTTCTAGCTCGGCTACCGGTGCATAGGGAGGAAGACCGGAAGTGTGTGTCATCAAATCGGCAATGCGGATTACCTTTTTCTCTTTGCCGTCTTCGCTTTCCCAATTCTTGAAATGGGGTATGTAGAGGCTGACGGGGTCCAGCATACGGAGCTTGCCGCGTTCTGCCAGTATCATCGTACATACGGCGGTCGACATGGATTTGCTGCAAGATGCCATATCAAAGATAGTATTGGCAGTCATAGGCTCCACATTGGGATAAATACGCTTGTTGCCGTAAGCTTTCAGATAGGCCATCTTGCCGTTACGTACTACAGCAAGTACGGCACCGGGAATATCCTTGTTGGAGATGGCTGTTTCAATCGCTTCGTCAGCATACATCAACTTGCGTGAGTCCATTCCCACTTGTTCAGGGGCTACGCGTTGCAAGGGTTGCGCGGTGGCAGCTTGCAGACAAAGAGAAAAGAGAAAAAAATATATTGCTTTCATAATAAAGGAATTTAAGAGTGAGTAATAGCTAAATCCGGTACGCATCCACTGCCTTTTTCACCGAACCGTGCATCAACAGCAGCGCCTTGGCTTTGCCATAGTCCAGTCCGAGTTCCTCTACAATCATACGGGTACCACGGTCCACAAGCTTTTTGTTACTGAGCTGCATATTCACCATTTTGTTGCCTTTCACGCGTCCCAACTGTATCATGACGGAAGTAGTAATCATATTCAGTATCATTTTCTGTCCTGTTCCCGATTTCATGCGTGAGCTTCCCGTCACATATTCAGGCCCTACAATCATTTCGATGGCTACATCTGCCTCTGCTGCCATTGGAGAGTCCGGGTTGCTGGTAATACAGCCGGTCAGTATGCCGTGTTCGCGTGCCTCGTGCATGGCACCAATCACGTAGGGGGTGGTACCGGATGCAGCAATACCGATGACCGTATCCTTATCTGTAATATTGCGTTCCGTCAGTTCTTCCCAACCGCGGTGAATGTCATCTTCGGCATTCTCTACCGGATTTCTCAATGCAGTGTCACCACCGGCAATCAAGCCGATAACCAGCGTGGGGGGCATACCGAAAGTCGGTGGAATTTCCGAAGCGTCGAGTACGCCCAGACGTCCACTGGTACCCGCACCCATGTAGAAGATGCGTCCGCCTTGTTTCATGCGGGGCACAATCTGGGTTACCAACTTTTCTATTTGAGGGATTGCCCTCTGTACGGCAAGCGCCACTTTCTGGTCTTCGGTATTGATGTCTTCCAGAATTTCACGGACTGATTTCTTTTCCAAGTCATTGTAGAGCGATGGTTGCTCTGAGATTTTTACGAACATAAGGCTATTTACTATTTGACGATTTACTATTTACGATTTGTCACTTTCAGTTGTGATATTTGATGAGTCCTTCCATGGGGCTCTTGATGATTGCACCCAGTTGGATACCCATTTCTTTGGCAGCTTCTGCCAGAACTTCCTTGTAATAGAAGGCTACGGAACCGATGAAATGTACTTTTTGATGCTGATAGTCTTCATATTGCATGACATTGCGTTTAAGGAATGCCTTAAAGCTGTTCAGTACCAGAGCGCGTACACAAGGTTCACCCAGATTCTGTGCAAGAAATGGTGACAAGCTTGCCAGGAAACGGTTGGGGAAAGGTTTACGGTAGACACGGTCGATGATATCAGCAGGTGTCAGGTCGAACTGTTTGAGGAATTTCTCTTTCAGCTCGGGTGTCATCTGATTTTTCAAGATATCGCCTACCAACAGTTTGCCCAAGCAGGCTCCGCTGCCTTCGTCTCCCAAGATGAATCCCAGAGGAGATACATTGGTGACAATGCTTTTTCCGTCATAATAACATGAGTTGGAGCCGGTCCCCATGATGCAGGCAATGCCTGAGTCATGTCCGCAGAGGCCACGTGCGGCAGCCAGCATATCGGTATTGACTTCCACTTCATTTTTCACACTGAGGTGTTTGGTTATGGCACGGTGCACCATACTTATCTTGTCGGGAAATCCGCATCCTGCACCATAAAAGTATACGGCATCCAGCTCACTTGTCTTCAGCTGAGGTAATAGCGCTGTTGCTATTTCATTACTGATTTCCTCTTCCGACTGAAAGAAAGGGTTCGTCCCTTTCGTGAATATCTGTTGGAGAAGTACTCCATTCTCTACAACACACCAATCGGTCTTTGTAGAGCCACTGTCTGCTATTAGAATCATATAAATAATGTTTAATGATTAGGGATTAGGGGTTAGTGATTAAGGATTAGTGATTAATACGTTGCCTATAATTAAGAAACAGTATCACCTACCATTAATCACTAATCCTTAATCACTAACCCCTAATCCTTATATTTTGATATATATTTTTCGTTTGTACAACTGGTAGCCGATACACCAGTTAATGGCGATAAACAGCAGGGCAAAGGCAAGGGAACCGGCGGTTTCACCGAAAACGGGCATGAGGACTATATTGTATAAGAATCCGTGTATGCTGATGCTGCTGTTTCCCCACGGGAAACTGATACTACCGAAAAGTATGCTAAGTACGCCGCCCAATACATACATGAACAGCGGATTCACACCGAATGCCTCGAAAAACATGCTCCACTTCTTATAGCCTTTCACATCAATAATCCAGATAAGCAATGCCAGAAAACTGGATGCCAGTCCGCAAGTGACGAGTACGTAGGTAGGAGACCATATTTTCTTGTTGATGGGGCAACCGTAGCTTAGCAGGAAACCGGAGAAAGTAAGGATAACACCTACCAGAAACAGTGTGATAAGCTGCGAATTGAGAAATGAGGCACGGTCTTCCGACTTGTTGCCATCCAGCATCAGCCGCCCTACACAGAAGCCCAGCAACACATGTGCAATGGCAGGAATGGTGCTTAACAAACCTTCGGGATCTATGCCGTTATCCTTGTACATGTGTGCAGGGGTCAGGATGGCACGGTCTACCACGGAAAGAATGTTTGTTTCATTATAGGCGAAACCGTTGCCGCACATCAACAGTATGAAGTAGCCTGTCAATAGGCCGGCTATCAGATAAGGTATATGTTTATGCTTCATGGTTAGTGCAATGATGGAGGCTGCTCCGTAGCAAAGGGCCAGCCGTTGCATGACACCCAGAATACGGATACGGTCGAATGTCCAGACGGAAGCCCATAGCTTCTCTCCGAAACTGAGGTCGTCCGGAGCGGAGGCCCAGTAATAGCAGAAACGCGAGAACCAGCCGATAGCCATGCCTATAAGGAAAATGACGATGGTGCGTTTCAGTATCTTCATGCCGGCGGCGTGGCTGAACTCGAAGTTGTATTTCTTCAGGGAAATGTATGTGGAAATTCCCATGATAAACATGAAGAAGGGAAAGACGAGGTCGGTGGGGGTCAGACCGTTCCACTCTGCATGCCGCAAGGGGGCATAGATATGTCCCCACGAACCGGGGTTGTTTACCATAATCATACCTGCGATGGTGACACCACGGAGAATGTCGAGTGCAAGGATGCGTTTACTTACTTTTGTACTGTTCATTGTAATATTTGTGTGTTAAGTTAATTATCAATCCTAATTATCAGCTGCCTTTGTACATTCGTCTACCAGATAGGCAATGGATACATAGGGGATACCTGAGTTTGTTGTCAATCCGATTTCACAAGTACGGCTGTTAGAGTAGCCTATATTCACTCCGGACGCTTCTATTTGCGGGCGGAGTTTGCGTAGGGCGTACGAGTTCAGCTCAGGATAGGTGAATCCCCGGTCTCCGGCAAAACCGCAGCAACCTACTTCTTCCGGCACGATGACTTTACTGGAGCAAAGGCGTGCAAGGGCTATAATGGTATCTGCCAGTCCCATTTTCCGCATGGAGCAGGTGATGTGGATTGCTACGGGGCGGTTAATAGGTGTGAAAATCAGCTTCTCACGTAAGAATGTATAGATGAATTCTGCAGGTTCATACAGTTTCATCTTCTTGATACATTCGCGCATGCGGTGCAGACAAGGGCTTTGGTCACAGAGGACGGGGTATTTGCCTTGTTCGCTGGCTTCCCAAAGTGCGGCCTCCAGTTCGGCTGTCTTGCGATCGGCAATGTCCAGCATCCCTTTACTTTCCCAAATGGTGCCACAGCAAAGCTTGTCCATATCTTTCGGGAAGATGATTTCGTAACCGGCTTTTTGCAACAAGGACACCATTTTATTTACCAATGGCTGCTCTACGGGAGACTTCTTTGCCAGACCTATAGTCTGGTTGATGCAGCTGGGGAAGTAGACGACTTTGTAGTTACGAGTTACAGAGCTACGAGCTACAAGTGCTGCGCTATTATGCTGCATAGTGCTTGTAGCTTGTAACTCCGTAGCTTGTAACTGATAACTTTTCGGCATAGCCGGCGTCCATAGAGGTATGCCTAATGCATTGTGCAGCCCCTTGGTAATGCCGCTCATCGCCTTTGTCCCTAATAGTGAATGTCCGAAGTTGGCTAAGGACAATACGGGACGCAGTGCACTCTTGACACCAGCGAAATGATTGGCGACAAAGTCTCCGGCTTTGTATCCCAGACTGCCTTTGGGTAATGCTTCCTGGCGGATTATATGGGTAAGGTCGCCCGTATTGATACCCATCGGGCACGACATGGAGCAGAGGCCGTCTCCGGCACAAGTCTGGTTGCCGGGATAGCGGTATTGTTTTTCGAGCAGTGCAAGGCGTGTCGGGTCCTCGCCGCTTTGTTCCAGCCGGGATATTTCGCGCTGCAACACGATACGCTGGCGCGAGGAAAGGGTAAAGCCGCAGGAGAGACAGTTGACTTCGCAGAAACCGCACTCGATGCATTTGTCAGCTACGAGTGACGTAGCTTGTCTCTTGTCACTCATCACTAATAAAGGCAGCGGCTTGAAGTTCTTGATATGGCATTGCGGGTCATCATTGAAAATGACACCGGGGTTTAGCAATCCTTGTGGGTCAAACAGCTCTTTGACGGCTTTCATGGCTTTGTAGGCGTCATCTCCCCATTCATGGCAGACAAAGGGAGCCATATTCCGGCCCGTGCCATGCTCGGCTTTCAGGGAACCGTCATATTTATCTACTACCAAGGTCTTGATGTCATTCATCAAGTCTTCGTAGCGTTTCACTTCCGCTTGGGTACTGAAGGACTGGTTGATGATGAAGTGGTAGTTGCCTTCGAGAGCATGGCCGTAGATGCAGGCGTCATTATATCCGTGGCGGGCTATGAGCTGTTGCAGTTCTGCCGTTGCCTCCGGAAGGTCTTCAATGTGGAAGGCGATGTCTTCGATGAGGCAAGTGGTTCCCGGCTGGCGCGTACCTCCCACAGAGGGGAAGATGCCGGAACGGATGGCCCAGTATTTGGAATATTCCTCCGGACGGTCGGTGAAGCGTACCGGAATATAGGTGGTGAAGGCTTGCAGGCAAGCTTCAATGGCAGATATGTTCTGTTGCAGTTCTTCCGGGGTACGGGCTTTGGTTTCGGTCAGCACTGCTGTCAACCCGGTTTCGTCGCCGGGCTCCACGCCGGGGAGGGCAGAGGAGGCAACTTCGCCTTTGTATTTTAGGAATACGGGGTCGTTGACGGAAGAAAGGCTCTTATAGTCTAGCATTTCAGCCCCTTTTACTGTCCATTCGCCGGTTTCGTCGACCAGCTTCTTCATGGCTACCACAGCGCGGCTCGCTTCTTTGATGGTCTTGAAGTAGAGCATAGCGCTGGCCTTGTAGGGATAATCATATTCAGTCTTCATCGTCACTTCCGAAAGGAACGCCAGTGTACCTTCGGAACCTACCATGAGGTGGGCAATGATTTCGAATGGGTCGTCGAAACGGACGAAGGGCAACAGATTGAGCCCGGTTACATTTTTGATGGAATATTTGTAACGGATGCGTTCGGCCAGTTTTTCGTTGGTACGTATTTCATCGCGCAGTTCGCAGATGCGGCGAATGAAGTCACGGTGACTCACTTCGAAGGAGGCGCGGCTGACGGGATTTCCGGTATCCAGCAGGGTACCATCCATCAGGATAATACGGGCGGAAATAAGCACCTTGTCGCTATTGGCGTGCGTACCGCAGTTCATGCCGGAAGCATTGTTCATGACAATACCGCCTACCATGGCGCTTTTCACCGAGGCGGGATCCGGTGCAAACTTACGGCCGTAGGGAGCCAACAGTTCGTTCACACGTTGTCCGATGATGCCCGGTTGGAGGGTTATCTGTTCGTAGTCGGCGGATATGCTGTATTTTTCCCAATTCTTGCCGGCTACGATGAGGATGGAGTCGCTAATGGCTTGACCCGACAAACTGGTCCCTGCCGCTCGGAAGGTGACGGGCAGCCCGTGGCGGCTCGCCAGTTTCAACAGTTGTGAAACTTCATCTTCGTCTTTCGAACGGATTACAATCTGGGGAATCAGTCGGTAAAAACCGGCATCCGTACCCCAAGCCAGCCGGCGAAGTTCGTCGGTGTAAATCCTTTCCTGCGGAATGAATTGTTTTGCTTCCTGCAGGAAAGCCATGTAACTATGCTCTTTCATGTTCACTTTTTTTATTGCATCACTTCGCTTCAAAGTGCTCTGTAAACGTGTCTTACGAGGGGGTACATTCAGTCGTATACTGAATATATTTAAGTATACGACTGAATGTGGTTCTGTATACGACTGAAATAGTCTCCGTATCAGGCTCTTTTCCCTTCCTTATTTATCTGTAAATTTATTTATATAAATAATACTTTTTCGACAGCTTACGGAAGTCTTCGGCATCTTTATACCAGTAGTCGCGTATGTCCTCCCAACGGTTCCGTTTCGAGAAGCGCTCGCGTATCTGCCGCGAACCGCTTACTTTGTCGAACATGTTGAAACGTCCCTTGTCGGCATGGTCAAACACGGCACGGTCAGGATAGAGGGCGGCGACTTCCTGCATGACCAGGAATTGCAGGTCGCTCAACGGTGCTTTGCCGAAATCCATGATGTGCACTTGCACACCTTGCAGCAACTCGCCTTTGCCTACGCTATAGAACGGCTTCAGGTACATCGGTCTGAAGATGACCCCCGGTACGTTCAGACGGTTCAGGTTTCCGGCCAGCTTTTCCGCTTCCATCCATGGTGCGGCAAACATCTGGAACGGAATGGTATACCCCACGCCGATAGACATATATCCTAGTTCACCCAGAATGCCGCTGACGGGGTAGAAGAATGCAGAATGAGGATGTGGAATGTGTGGAGAGGAGGGAACCCATTGCAGTCCGGTTTGGGTATAATCCATCTTGCGTTTCCAGCCTTTCATCTTCACTACGTGGAGATTGCATTGTTCCCCATCCTTCAACATCTTCTCGCCATTGAGCATCAGTGCCAGCTCACCGCAAGTGAGGGCGTAAAGGTACGGAATTTTAAACTGGCTTACAAAAGAAATGCAATCATCTTCAACCAAGTTGCCTTCAATCTTCAATCCGCCTACGGGATTGGGCCGGTCCAGCACAATGAATTCCTTGCCGTTTTCGGCAGCGGCTTCCATGGCCAGTCCCATGGTGCTGATGTAGGTAAAGGAACGGCAACCGATGTCTTGGATATCATACACTAATACATCCACATCTTTCAGCATGTCCGGCGTGGCCTTGCGGGTCTTTCCGTAAAGCGAATAGACGGGCAGTCCGGTAGTCGCGTCTTTGATGTCCGTCACATGGTCGCCTGCGTGCACATCGCCGCGCACACCGTGTTCGGGGCCGTAGAGTGCCACAAGGTTCACGTTGGGCGCCTCGTGCAGGATGTCAATGGTGGACCTCATCCGGTTGTCCACCCCCGTCGGGTTGGTAATCAATCCTACACGCTTACCTTCCAGGCATCGGAAATTCTGTTCTTTCAGTACCTCGATACCGGTCTTTATTCTGATCTTCTGTGCTTGCATCGCACCTCCGCAAAGGAGGCAGAGCAAGGATATAATAATAGTCCTCTTCATAACCAATCACTAAATATTACTCACAAAACATTAATCATTAACCATTAATCATTTTTTTCCATATTCCGGGTCTATCCTTCTGTCTGCAAAAATGGTGACAACAACCGTGGCGAAACAGCATATCATTACCAACCAGAAGAAGTCCGTATATCCGATAGCCTCCTGGATATATCCCGCAAACATACCTGGTATCATCATGCTTAGTGCCATGAATGCGGTACAGATGGCATAGTGGGATGTTTTGAATTCACCTTCGGAGAAGTACATCATGTAGAGCATGTAGGCCGTGAAACCGAAGCCGTAGCCGAATTGCTCGATGGCGATGGCGGTGGAGATGGCAAACAGATTGTCGGGCTGGGCAATGGCAAGATAGACAAACGTCAGGCATGGCAGAGTCATGCATCCTGCCATCCACCAGATGGATTTTTTCAAGCCAATGCGTGATGCGAACAATCCTCCGAGGATACCGCCCAGGGTGAGGAATATGACTCCGATGGTGCCGTATACGATACCTACTTCTGCTGTCGATAGTTCCAGACCTCCCGATTCTTTGGAGGCAACCAGGAAAGGCATACACATTTTGATGAGGAATGCTTCAGGCAGGCGGTACAGCAACATGAACACGATGGCCAGCAATGCGCCCGGTTTGGTGAAATAGGTGGCGAATGTTCGTCCGAATTCTCTGAATATGGCTCCTGCAGTGGCGGCATCGGCAGCCAGTGTTGACTTATCTGAGGTGGGTTTGGGGACTGCAAAGAGGTGATAGAACGTCACCAGGCTGAACAGAACGGCTGTAACCAGCATCGTGATGGTCCATGACAGCGGAATGTTTTCGGTTCTCAGTTCGATGGCGCCGGCAATGGCTACGAGCACGCCTTGTCCGAAGATAGAGGCGAGCCGGTAAAACGTGCTTCGGATGCCAACGAAGGCTGCCTGGTCACTCTGTTTCAGTGCCAGCATGTAGAAGCCGTCGGCGGCAATGTCGTGTGTGGCAGAGGCAAAAGCCGTGATGATGAACAGCATCAGCGTGATGCTGAACATGCTGATGGGGGTTGTTCCGGCCGCCATAGTCGCCTCGTCCGGCCGTGGAATGGACAGCGTCAGCAGGATGAATGCCACAGACATCAGAATCTGCATGGAAAGGGTCCACCATCTTTTGGTCTTGATGATGTCGACAAACGGGCTCCAGAAGGGTTTGATAGTCCATGGCAGATAGAGCAGGCTTGTGAACAAGGCCATTTCTCCGTTCGGTACGCCCATTTTAGTAAACATCATCACGGAGATGTTGTTTACGATAAAATATGGAATGCCTTGTGCAAAGTACAAGGTGGGTACCCATGCCCATGGCGATATGTTTTTTGTATGGTTCATGATATTGATTTATTGTGTTCTATTCGATTATTCATACAGCTTGTCAATGCTGGCACCTATATAGTAGTGCAGCAGTATTGCATCATACTTATACCCTTGCTCGCCCATCACGGCTGCACCTATTTGGCAAAGTCCCACACCATGCCCCCAACCGGCACCGGTGAGGATGAAGCGTCCGGGAATGCCTTCGGCGGACAACTCCTCTTTGTCTACCACGAAGGCAGAGCTGTAGAGGTGTGAAGTGGAGAGCGTGCGGCGGATTTCCAGTTCCTTGCCGATGGTGAGTGTGCGTTTGGTTCCCACAATCTTCAGTTTCCAGAGGCGTCCGCTGGTTCCGCGGGCTATGGGGATAAGGTCGATGATTTGTCCGTAGTCAATGCCTGAACGTTTCAGAATGAGGGCTGAAAGCTCTTCCTGGGTATATTCCACTTTCCAGCGATAGAAGTCCGTAGTCTCCTGGTCATAGTTATTGAGTACCTGCGAGAGGATTTTCTTGTCGGTGGTGTTGCAGAATGCTTCGGGGGAGGTACGAATCCAGCGGTCCGCTTCGACTTCCTGCGTCAAATCGGGTAGTGTGGTATGTGTTTTACTGTCTCGTTGTTGGGCAAGATAGGGGTATTTGATGTCTTCCCAGCAGTATTGGAATTCCTCGAAAGCACCGCCGCAGCATTTGGAGAAACGGGCGTCGCAAATCTTACCATCAGATGTCAGTACCTGGCCGCGGGTAGCGGAGATGGCTTGTTTCACAATATCGGTAGAGGCACGTGTAATGCCCTGGTAGCGCTGACAATGGTCGTCGGCGCATACATCGAAGTGGGTGTGGTCCTCTCGGTCGTACCAGCGAATCAGCTCTTCGTCGGTCTGCGTAAAGGCCGAGTAGTTGGCTTGGGCTTCGGTGATTTCCTTATTCTTCTGTATTTGTGCCAGTAGCCAGCTTCGGGAGATGACAGCGTGTGCCTTGAGCAGTTCCAGAGATGCGGTGGCACTCATCTCGGAGGAGATGACGCTGGTCAGATAATCTTCTACATGGATGACGTTGATGCCGGTGAGCTTTCCATTCTCAACGATGATTTTGAGGGCACCCAGAAAACACTGGTCTTCCTTGCGCTCCCAATGGAAATTGATGCCGATGGTAACGTCCAATAGTTCGAAGGCATCGGTCTGCTCGTGTTGCGGTTCGAACAACAGTTCGTCATACCGGCGTCCATTCCAGAGAATCTTGCCTTCGTCGTAGGTCACTACCTGCTTGCCGCTGACTTCCGTTCCGTCCATGCGATACGGGTTCAGCAAAACGAATTCTATCTGCGGTTCAAACAGAATGCCTACTTGTACTTTGGGCTCTTTCATAATGGTATTTCTTTAAAATTAGAGTTCTTGGATTTCAGAAGTCATATTTTTTCCCTGATACGCTGCCGTACCTTGTGGAAATCTGTGGCAGAGAGGCATACTTCACTTAATATCTGCGCCACGTCTTCCGCAGTGATTTTCAAGAAATCCTTTTCTACGGGGGTGATAAAGACACCTCCCAAGTCGACGGATGCCGGGCTGCTCAACAGATTGGCTTCTCCTTCGGCAGTATAGCAGGCGGGGCGGTGTTTCTCGCGCGGGAAGACAAAGACCACCCAACGGTCGGCCTCGTATAGGACCAGTACGTTCATCATCGGCTCGTCTTCTTCGGGTTTCACGTCCAGAGAACGGTAAATGATGTCGAACAAGTCTGCCGCGTCCTCTTTGGAGGTGGATTCAATCACAAGTGTGGCACGGGGAGCGTCGTCAAGATACCACAGTGCTGCTTTCCTATAATCGGCTATTTTCCCGGCAGTCTGTCCGCGCCAGTCCTTTTCAATAGGCATGAACCCTTTGTTTCCTGCCTGGAAATGAGCATGGTCGGGGGCGGAAGCACCACATTTGGGACCGTTGTAGAAGATGGTGTAATCCGTCAGCGCCTCGGCCAGCTCCAGCATGTCGGTGAAGCGGGTGGCTATGCGTTGAGGGGTATGTGCCAGTTCCGGTACTGTCAGGTGGCGGGGGAAGATGGGGAACGGATTCACCAGAATATTGTAGTGTCCTCCGAACGGGATACCTTTCTGTACCGGCGGCAAATTGGCCGGGCACAGAAAGCATTTCCGTTCCAGGATGGACTTGGCATCCACTTTGGCACCGGAGGAAACGATGCGTGCGGGGTTGAACTGTACCTTATAAAGTATCCCGTTTACATTCAGCTCTTTCACCCGCACACCGGAGAGGGCGGCATAGTTGTTGCGTGCCGTCTCCCAGGATGCCAATTGTCCAGTCAGAAGATGGTGTATCGTTTGATTCATATCACTTGTTTTTGTTCATCGCTATGCGTGCCTGAAGTTCCCAGGTACGGATGCGGTCTTTGTAGAGGTTGTGTCCGTTCATTTTCACGATGTCCAGTGAGGCATCGGAGTTGTCGTCCCAACGGCGGCAGAGGTAGACCACGTCGTACACACGTCCTATCTGGTATTGGCGGGAGAAGTTCAGTCCCAGTGCATAGTCTTCGCCATAGCTGGTGTTGGGAACTTTCACTTCGCGCAGCACCGGGGTGTAGAAGGCGCGCGGGGCACCCAGACCGTTGATGCGGAGGGCGTTGTTGCGTCCGTTTGCCGGAGTCCATTCCTTGTGGTCGATGATGCCCGGAGCAATCATGTTCATGTTGAAGTCCGTCATCATATAGGTGCCTACTACCATGGCGCAGTTCTGCTCGTAGAAGGCGCGGACCATGATGGCGAGTGTATTTTCGTCTTTGTATACGTCATCGCTGTCCAGCTGCACGGCAAACTTGCCACACTTGGGGTGGTGTACACCTACATTCCAGCAACCGCCGATACCGAGGTCGTTGCGTTCGGGGACGATATGGATGAGGCGTTCGTCGTCCTTGAATTCGTCGATGGCCTCCGTTGTGCCGTCTGTGGAATGGTTGTCGATGATGATAAGATTATATTTGAAGTCTGTCTTCTGCATCAGTACCGACTTGATGGCATCGCGGATGGTACGGATACGGTTGCGCACCGGAATGATGACCGAAGCTTCATACTCAAAGTTACCGGCAGAGAACTCAATCTTCTTGAACTCCGGTGCCAGATATCCCCCGATTTCTTTCAGATGTTCGGTACATGCCTGCTCCATCTCAATCTGGCGGTCACGGTTTTTGGGGTCTACATAGTCGAAAATCTTTTCGCCGCTCTTGCGGGTATCGTTTTCCACCTCGCTGTATAAGTATTCGTTGATATGTACCAAGTTTGAATGTTGGCTCAATTTCAAGCGCAGGTCGTAAAGTCCGGCGAAGTTGTAGTCAGACTTCATGTGTCCGGCGGCTTCCTTTAGTTTTTCGGTGTTGAAAAGGAGCAGGGAGCCAAAGTTGAAGTCATCCCTCAAGGAACCGAATTGGTAGTCGATTACCGGAGCGTTGCTCTGCTTGCCGTCTGCTATTTGGTAGTGGTCGGCATATACCATACCGGCGCTTGAATCTTCAAGGATGTGTATCATACGTTCCAGTGCAAACATACCCATTTCGAGCGTAGTCTCTTTGGTATAAAGCAATGTGTATTCTCCTTTGGCTGCATTAGCAATAGCTTTGAGGGTTGCACTGCTGTAGGGCATGTCAACAAACAATATTTCGCAGCCCGGGAGCGATTCCAGAGTGGTATCGGTCGTGATTAACCGGATTTCTTCTATAAGTCCTGTCGCCTGTAGGCTGTTCACTGTTTTTTCTACTTGTTCTTTTCCTGCGTAGGGAAGAAAGCAACTGATTTTATTCATGATATATCTTTTAATTTTTAATTCTCAATTTTTAATTCTCAGAAGTCCCACTTCTCCACTGGTTGCCGTGAACAGCACTTCGTGGCCGTTCAACGGAACTACGGTACTGATGAGTGAATTTCCTATTTTATGTTTCCACAGTACTTTGCCTGTTTTTCCTTCCAGTGCGAAGATAAGTCCTTCTTTGGTACTGCCAAACATTACCCCCTCTTTTTCCACTTGCATGGAGGGGGCATGCTCATAACCGAAACCTACATTGGTTGCCCACAACTCCCGCGGAGTATCTCCTTGAGCTGCATAGCAAACAATGCTGTCGTTCATCGTTTTGCTATAGATACGTTCACCGTCTTCGGAAAGTCCGATGGTCTCGCGCACCATGGACTGGAAGGTGCGCCACACGGTATTGCCCGTATGGATGTCTATGGCGGTCATGGCGCGTTGCGGGTCGGTAATGAATACTTTGCCGTCGGTGGCTACCGGCCATACGGTGGCTGGAGAGAAGTGCATACGGGTCAGTCCGCCCGTCCATTTCCATAGTTCATGCCCGTTTGCCTTGCTCAGGGCATACAGTGTATTGTCCCATGCGCCGAAGATAACTTTGTCTTCCGTCACCAACGGCTTGGTCTCGATGTAGCCCTTCACGCTGGTGTAGGCCCAGATTACTTTTCCCGTATGGATGTCTATGGCACGGAAAGTGGCGTCACTGGCACCGATGTATGCTCTGCCGTCTGCGATGGTCACGGCTCCGAGCACCGGTTCGGCGGCTTCTACCGTCCAGAGCAGGCTGCCGTCTTTGGCGTTCAATCCGTAGATGCGACGGTCAGCAGACCCGAATACAACGATACCCTCGCTTACGGCCGGAGTACCGACAATGCGCTTGCCGGATTCAAAGCTCCATAGCTTTTTACCGTTTTTCAGGGCGTAGGCTGTCAGCTGTCCCATATCGTCTCCTACGAACACTTTATCTTTTTCTACGGCGGGAGAGCAGTAAATGCCTGCGCCCGTCTGCACCATCCATTGCTCCTTTACTTGCGGATACTCCTTGTTGACCGAGAAGTCAGGATATTTCTCTGCCTTTCCGTTGCGGTCGTAATACTGTCCGGTCAGCGAGAATGCTGTCCACTGCTTCTTGGGCTCGCCGATACGTTGCGTGTATACCCGGATGGAATCCCCGGTTACTTCATAGATGCCGTAACCCGGTTTCCCTTCTTTGTCGCACAGGTTGCTGCGCATCAGTACGCCCGGAATGCCGTCGTAACGTAAATCCCGGTTGCTGTGGTAGTGTCCGCCGATAAACAAGCGCACGTTGTAGGGGCGGACGGCATCCGTCACCTCATACCAATTGTCCACATCACCTTCCATTAGCGGGTAGTGGGTGACAAGTATCACCGGTTTGTCTTTGCCGTTTTTATCCATTTCTTCCGTCATCCAACGGATATCTTGCGGCACTACATGCCCGTAGGCCATACGCATCAGCGGACCGGAGTTGAAGCCGAGGAAAAGGAATCCCTTATGCTCGAACTCGAAGCGTTCGCCGCCAAAGATTTCTCCGAAAGCGGTACAGCCGGAGTCGCTCCATTTCGTTTCATGGTTGCCTAGGACTACGTGGTAGGGGACCTTCAGCAAGTCAAGGCACGATTTCACTTTTTCCATGGTAGTACGGTCGCCTTCTTCGGTCAGGTCGCCCGTCACCAGGACAAAGTCGATACTGTCGGTGGCATTAATCTGTGCCACGGAACGCAGCAGGTCCTCTGTGGGATTCGGATTGTTCGGGGTCAGATGAATGTCCGTCAGTTGGGCAAAACGGAATGTCCCTTGCTGTGCCTGCATCCCCAGGGGGAGCAGGCAAGCCATCAGGACGATTATTAACAGTCTTCTGTTCATAGATGATGATTGGTTGATATTACTTGTTGTCGTTGAAGAATGTCAGTACAGCATTCATGAGTGCCTCTCTTTCAGAATCAGTACGTATGGCTTCAAAGGGAAATCCCAAGACACAAGTCTTGTAATTGCCTTGATAAGCCACACCGGCACTCAGGTTGTTTTCAGAATACCGCATCACGGTGTGTGCATCTTTGGTTGCCGGTTCAATGGCGTCCGGTGATTCCACCACATACGAATCGGCATTCAGCTCATTGTGATAGGTATAGTTTCCTGAAAGGGCGGGGAACGGAGAAGCTACGCTTTTCACCTTACCCATTGTAGCCGCTTGTCCCACACGCCACTTATATTTCAGTACTTCCATCGCAAATTTCTTGTCGGCTTCGTCGGCGGTTGCAAGGCGGTTGTCCCATAAATCCGTTCCTACAAAAGCGCCCGAAACAAAGATATTTCCACCTTGCTTACAATAAGCCGCAATAGCCTCCTGCATCGGTTTGCTGAAAGTCTTGAACTCCAACGGTTTTACGCCTCCCCGTCCCATCTTGGTCTGGCATTGCTTCCCAAGTATCAAGTCCACATACCTATACTCCCTCATATCCACCGGAATATTCTTCTCTCCCTTTCCTACGGGGGAGAGACTTTCATTACTAACCGATACAAACGAATATCCCGCTTTCAGGATAGCGGCACCATGTATGGCAGGATAATCGAACGTATTTCCTGCGATGACTTGGGTCTCGTAATTTCCATAACTGTCGCCGAAACCGGAGGCGTCGTCGTCCATCCAGGGAATGGAACGGCGGTATTCCTTCATCTTGCCAATGTAGCTGATGTCATGGATATAGGGGCTGTCTCTTATACACATCTCCGAGCCCACGAGACCCTCAGAC